>Ga0315336_1001606_pt1 | contig 41635 bp, 32 predicted proteins | sample ASW5metaG_FD_204512 | JGI IMG/M metagenome (GOLD analysis project Ga0315336, IMG submission 204512) | Ammonia-oxidizing marine archaeal communities from Monterey Bay, California, United States - ASW #5 | ecosystem: Environmental > Aquatic > Marine > Intertidal zone | place: USA: California... | reverse complement strand
CTAGCCGATCTTGAACGACTGGTAGATGAATATTATGAAGCCGCTGGCGTGGACCCGCGCCGTATCGCCCTTTTGCGGCAGCAAATTCTGGAACTAACGCAGATTACCGGAATCGATATCGATTGCGGGATCGGGGCAGAAGATGCCGAAGATGATCAACTCTCTAAACTAGATAACTATCTCTGTGAGCTAAAAGAACTTCAAATCCGAGACGGCTTGCATATTTTCGGTCGCTCACCTGATGGACGACAGCTTATCGATCTTCTTGTCGCCCTTGTCAGGATCCCGCGCGGTGATGGCATTGGTTCCAATGCCTCGCTTATCCGGGCGCTTTCCAAAGATCTTGATCTTCCTGGAAATTTCGATCCGTTGGATTGTGAAATGGGCAAAGACTGGACAGGTAAAAAACCAGAATTATTGAGAACAGATCATGTCTGGCGCTCCAACGGTGATACTGTCGAGCGGTTGGAAGACCTCGCAGTGAAGCTGGTCTCGGGTCAACAAAAACTCGACCCCGAATGGGAAGCTACCAAGCAGGTTCTGTCCAATCTAGATAAATCGCTTCGGCCTACGGTCGAAGGATGTGGCAAATCCGAATTAACCGGCTTACTCAAGGGTCTCGATGGCAAATTTGTCGAACCGGGCCCCTCTGGCGCACCAACAAGAGGCCGCAATGATGTGTTGCCGACAGGTCGTAACTTCTATTCCGTGGATAGCCGAGCCATTCCCACACCAACAGCATGGTTGCTGGGATGGAAATCAGCTGGAATGCTAATCGACCGGTATCGGCAAGAAAATGGAGCATGGCCGAAAACCTTAGTACTCAGCGCCTGGGGAACGGCAAATATGCGAACAGGCGGAGATGATATCGCCCAAGCGTTAGCACTTATGGGGGTTCGCCCTACATGGGATAAAGCATCCAGCCGGGTTACCGGCTTTGAAATTTTGCCAGCAAGCCTCCTGGATCGACCTCGTGTCGACGTAACCCTTCGCGTATCGGGCTTTTTCAGAGACGCCTTTCCGCAGCAAATGGCCTTGTTTGACAGTGCTGTTCGCGACGTTGCCGATCTTGATGAAGAAGAAACTGTAAACCCGCTCGCCGCGAAGGTCCGACAGGATCAAGCGGAGTTGGAAATGGCGGGATTGCCTTCTGAAATCGCGCGCAAACGTGCCGCGTATCGGTTGTTCGGTTCCAAGCCCGGTGCTTATGGCGCGGGACTTCAAGCTCTGATGGATGAAAAAGGCTGGACGGACGACGGAGATCTTGCCCGCGCCTATGTGGCGTGGGGTGGTTATGCCTATGGTGCAGGCGCCGAAGGTGTCGCGGAACATGGGTTATTTGAGCGACGGCTGGGACAGGTCGAGGCCGTTGTTCATAATCAGGACAATCGAGAACACGATCTTCTGGATAGCGACGATTATTATCAGTTTGAGGGCGGAGTGACGGCAGCCATCCGCCACATAAAGGGCCGTCAACCTACTGTTTATCACAACGACCATTCACGGCCGGAAAGCCCGAAAATCCGGACCCTGGAGGAAGAAATAGGCCGGGTTGTCCGCGCCCGGGCGATAAACCCGAAATGGATAGACGGTGTCATGCGGCATGGATATAAGGGCGCGTTTGAAATGACGGCGACGGTTGATTACCTTTTTGCATTCGCCGCGACCGCTAAGGCCGTCAAAGATCATCATTTCGATGCCGTCTTTGATGCATATTTGTTGGATCAAAAAGTCCAACGGTTTTTAAAAGAAAACAATCCCGATGCCCTCCAAGAAATGGCCGACAAATTTCAGGAAGCGCTTGACAGGAAATTGTGGCAACCGAGACGTAATACGATACATAACGAGCTCAAAGCACTTAGACAGGAGAGAATCCAATGACTACAGATCTGTCCCCCGAGGAAATCGCCCGCGCCAACGAAAAAGCAGCTAAAAAGAAAGCGGCCCGCGATAAAATGCTGGCAACAAAAACCATCGAAAAAGGGCTGCTGATTGTCCATACGGGTAAAGGCAAAGGTAAATCCACCGCGGCGTTCGGTCTCGCGGCACGCGCCATCGGTAACGATATGAAAGTCGGCGTCGTCCAGTATGTAAAAGGCAAGTGGGAAACTGGCGAACGTAAAGTACTGGAGGCCTTTCCTGACTTGATCGAAATTCACACTATGGGTGAAGGCTTTACTTGGGAAACACAGGACCGTGAGCGCGACATTCGCGCTGCCGAAAAAGCATGGGAGAAATCAAAGGAAATGATTGAGGCCAGTCGCGGTGAAAATCCAGCCTATGACATGGTCATCCTGGACGAGCTCAATATTGTGCTGCGCTATGATAGCCTCCCTCTTGCAGACATAATTGATTTTCTCAAGAATAAACCGGAAAACCTCCACGTGGTTGTTACCGGCAGAAACGCAAAGGAAGAGTTAATCGACATTGCTGATCTGGTAACGGAAATGACCCAGATAAAACACCCCTTCCGGTCTGGTGTTAAGGCGCAAGTTGGAATCGAATTCTGATGACGCCAGCACTCATGCTGCAAGGTACTGGATCAGACGTCGGCAAGTCATTACTTGTCGCAGGCCTGGCGCGTGCTTTCAGCAATCGGGGGCTCAAGGTTCAGCCTTTCAAGCCACAAAATATGTCAAACAACGCTGCGGTTACCATTGATGGTGGAGAAATTGGCAGGGCGCAAGCGTTACAAGCCCGCGCTGCTCGTACTCCTCTTCGCAACGATATGAACCCGGTGCTTCTCAAGCCCCAATCAGAAAGCGGGGCACAGGTCATTGTCCATGGCCAGATTTACGGGAACGCAAAAGCCAGAGATTATCAGGCATTAAAACCCAAATTATTGGAAAAGGTCCTGGAAAGTTTCACTCGTATTGGAGACGGTGCCGATCTCATTTTAATCGAGGGCGCTGGTAGTCCGGCGGAAGTCAATTTGCGAGCGAACGATATTGCCAATATGGGTTTTGCTGAGGCGGCAGATGTACCCGTACTTCTTGCAGGGGATATTGATCGCGGTGGCGTCATCGCACAAATTGTCGGAACACACAGCTTGTTATCCACCTCAGAGCAACAACGTCTAAAGGGATTTATCATCAACAAGTTTCGGGGTGACCTCTCCCTGTTTGACGATGGCTTAAAAATTCTGACAGAGAAAACCGGACTGACTAATTTCGGTGTCCTCCCGTTTTTTCGCGATGCGCATAAGCTGCCGCCGGAAGATGCATTTGCGATTTCCGATCAGCCAGCCCGGCAAGACGCCATTCAGATCGCAGTGCCTGTTTTCTCCCGCATTTCCAATTTCGATGATCTCGATCCCTTAATAGCTGAACCGGATGTCTCTGTTCGGATGATAAAAGCAGGTCATCCGATACCACAGGGAATGGACATCATCATCTTGCCCGGATCCAAAGCCACGTTAGCCGACATGGAATTTGTTCGCGCTCAAGGATGGGATATCGATATCCATTCTCATGTACGTCAGGGAGGAACGGTTGTCGGGATCTGTGGCGGATACCAGATGCTCGGCACAGAACTTTCTGACCCCAATGGTGTTGAAGGTGATGCGCGCACCATCAACGGTCTTGGCCTCCTCGATTTCACTACGCGTCTTGGGCCGGTTAAAAAATTAGAAGAAGACGCGGGAATTGAACATCTCACAGGCGCCCAAATATCAGGCTATCATATGCATGTGGGACACTGCACCGGACCGGCGCTCAATCGACCTATGCTACGACTTTCATCAGGTGATGATGGCGCGATCTCTGCAGACAATCGGCTTATGGGGTGCTATTTACATGGCATTTTTTCGGACGATAAATTCCGCAGTAATTTTCTTAACCGGTTTAAATTCAGAAAAGTGAAAATTGATAAATTTGAATTGGTTATCGAAGATACCTTAGATGAACTTTCAGCTCATATGGAAAAAAACCTCGAACTGGATCAAATACTCGAGGTGGCCAATGGCGTTAAATAAGACAGCCAATCGCGCCCGCAACGATCACCAGTGTCAGCATCAACAGGCCACCGGCTATTCGGTAAAGTTGCAAGGCTTCATAAATATGATTTGGACCGACAATTCGTTGGCCATTGGCATTTATCCAGTTATCCGTGACCCGCTCTCCTTCATATTGGCGCGGCCCGGCAAGAGCAATATCCAATGCGCCAGCCATAGCGGCTTCAGGCCAGCCAGCATTTATACTTCTATGTTTTCGGCCGTCTTCAAGCATAGATCGAAAGGCCGCTCGTCCATTTCCGGTTGGCAACACACAAGCGGCCAGGGCCAGCAAAAGTCCTGTAATTCGGGCAGGCAGAAAATTCACAATATCATCAAAACGGGCTGCAAATTTTCCGAAATACTCAAATCGGTCGTTGCGATGCCCGATCATGCTATCCAGTGTATTGATTGCCTTGTAGGCACAGAGCCCAGGCAAACCCAACAAAGCGAACCAGAATATCGGAGCAACGGTGCCATCGGAAAAATTTTCGGCCAGGGATTCGATAGCCGCTCGGCTAACACCGCTTTCGTCGAGAGTGTCAGGATCTCGACCAACAATGTGAGAAACTGCAATCCGACCTTCCCCAAGGCTCTGCTCAAGACCTTGAGCTACTTCTTGCACATGATCAAACAATCCGCGCCAGGCGATCAAACTGCTCGCCAGAATTGCCAGAACAATCATAGTAGAGACATGTTGGTTCAGCAGGGCGGCAATTACATATCCGATAAGCGCGGCGGCTCCGGCAACCAAGACAGATACCACGACACCCTTCCAAAAACGCCGTTTATGGTTTTCGTCCAATTTGTTGAACAGCATTTCCAAACGAGAAATACTGTTGCCAATGAGTACGATTGGATGGGGAATTATTTTGTACACCGATTTGGGATCACCAACCAAAGCATCAATGACGAAGGCAAGCAGAACGATAAGGATCGGCGTAAAAAAAGCCGATTGCGATGTAAAGGTCAGGATGGACATCACGGCAAGATGATATGGCGCGTGATCTGCGTCAACGACGAAATTATTAGCAATGCCTCAAGGGCATGGTTACAACAACACTTTCCGAGGCTATCGGCAGGCGCAGGATGGAGCACGATATGACAGAAAAAATTGGCGTAATGGTATGTGGGCATGGCAGCAGGGATGAAGGCGCCGTCACACAGTTCGGAGCTGTAGCCAAGGGGATTGCGGAACGCCTTCCACAATATGAAGTAGATAGCGGGTTTTTGGAATTCGCGACGCCGGTTATTCGCGATGGTTTAGACCGACTGCGCAACGGTGGTCATACTCGAATTCTAGCGATACCAGGCATGCTGTTCGCAGCGGGCCATGCAAAAAATGACATTCCCTCTGTGCTCAATCAATATGCCGCCGAACATGACGGTCTGGAGATTTCCTACGGCCGAGAACTCGGAATAGATTTAAAAATGATCCGTGCTGCAGGTGACCGCATAAAAGAAGCCTTACAAACTTCAGACAACAGCGTGCCGCTTCACGAAACTATGTTGGTAGTCGTTGGCCGTGGGTCGTCAGATCCGGATGCCAATTCAAACGCGACCAAGGTAATGCGATTGCTGTGGGAAGGATTAGGCTTTGGCTGGGGAGAAACCGTTTATTCCGGCGTCACCTTTCCGTTGGTAGAACCCGGCCTCGAGCATGCAGCGCGCCTTGGCTACAAACGTATTGTCGTGTTTCCATACTTCCTCTTCACTGGAATCCTGGTTGATCGTATATATGATTACACAGATAAAGTAGCAAAGGCGCATCCGGATATCGAGTTCATCAAGGCGCCTTATCTGAATGACCACCCACTTGTCCTAGATAGTTTTGCGGAGCGTGTCACCGAGATCCTTGAAGGCACGAACAACATGAACTGTGGCATGTGTAAATATCGGGAAAAGGCATTAGGCTTTGAAGATGAGGTTGGACTGAAGCAAGAGAGCCATCATCATCATGTAGAAGGTATTGGCAGCGGAAACGCCGAACAGCATTCTCATGATCATAGTCATGACCACTCACATAGCCATGAACATGGCCATAATCACCACCCTTACCCACATGCCGACCACCCTTTAGGACCGGTGACCATGAAGGAAGGCGGCAAGTAGGTACGATGTACGATTATCTTCGGGTTCCACAGGCGATTTACGACAAGTCCTTTGCAACAATTAAGCAGGAAGCTGATTTTTCGGGCCTGAGCGAACCTATGCGATCTATTGGGACCCGAATTATCCATGCGTGTGGCATGCCCGAAATACTAAGCGAGCTTTCATTTAGTGATGATTTTCCTGAAGCTGCTGTCTTGGCGTTGCAAAATGGGGCTCCCGTTCTATCAGATTGTGAAATGGTGACCCATGGCGTTATTAGACGTTTCCTGCCGGTGAATAACTCCGTTATCTGCACGTTAAACAAATCTACTGTTCCAGCCCTGGCAACCGAGCTGCAAACTACACGATCAGCTGCGGCAATTGAACTGTGGCGAGAGCACCTAGATGGTTCCATTGCGGTTTTCGGCAATGCCCCTACTGCCCTTTTTCATCTCTTGGAAATATTGGAACAAGGAGCTCCTAAACCTGCGGCGATACTTGGTTTTCCAGTGGGTTTCGTTGGTGCAGCAGAATCCAAAAAGGCGCTTGCAGAAAGCACTCTCAACATTCCCTACATAACCCTACTAGGTCGAAAAGGCGGAAGCGCAATGGCCGCCGCGACCGTCAATGCGATAGCTCGTCTCGCCGGAGAGAGCCCATGACAGCCTGGCTGAGCATCGTTGGCATTGGGGAAGACGGCCTTGCGTCGTTGCAACCGGAGGCGCGCGCAGCAATTGATGCCGCCACATTACTTGTGGGTGGCGAACGCCATCTTACATTGCTTCCCGACGACGGCCGCGAACGTAAAACCTGGACAAGCCCGCTAATGGATCTGGTTCATGAAATAATCGCGCGTCGCGGAGAGAAAATTTGCATTCTAGCAACCGGTGACCCGCAGCATTTTGGTATTGGTGTGACGTTTACCAAGCGTCTCCCCATTAATGAATTGGCGATATTTCCCTCGCCTTCTGCATTCAGCCTTGCCGCCGCTCGCTTAGGCTGGGATCTTTCCAGGACCGAGTGCATGACTTTGCATGGCCGACCTCTGGAGTTATTAATCCCGCTTTTGACGAACGGCGCAAATATATTGGCACTATCAGATTCTGGTGACACTCCCAGACAAATAGCAAAATTGCTGAGCGAACACGGTTTCGGCGGTTCTGAAATGACGGTTCTGGAACATATGGGCGGATCGGATGAAAAAGTCACAATAATTGACGTGCTTCGCTTTGGCGACCTTCAGTTTCGAGATTTCAATACCGTCGCCCTTAAATGTGTATCTGGCTCTGATGTACTATCCCTGTCACGGATGCCAGGCCTGCCCGACACGGCGTTTGTGCATGACGGTCAGCTGACCAAACAGGAAATTCGGAGCGCAACACTCACTGCATTACGGCCCTTACCCGGCGATCTGCTGTGGGATGTTGGTGCAGGGTGCGGATCCATTGGGATTGAATGGATGAGAAGCCACGCCTCTAATCAAGCAATTGCCGTTGAAAGTCATGCAGAGCGGCTCAATTATATTCGTGAAAACAAATTGAAACTTGGTGTTCCGGGGCTAACTATCGTTTCCGAAAAAGCTCCAGCGTCGCTTCAACATTTACCAGCACCGGATGCCGTATTCATTGGTGGCGGTTTATCAGCAGAAGGATTATTTGAAACTTGCTGGACCGCTTTAAAACCTGGCGGGCGATTGGTCGCCAATGCCGTCACAGTTGAAGGTGAAGGTATTCTTTTTGACCAACATGCTTTATATGGCGGTTCATTAACCCGCATTGACATTTCCCGAGCCGAAAAAATCGGAAAATTCACCAGTTGGAAACCCTTTAGACAAGTGACGCAATATAGAATGATTAAGCAATGACAGGCACTCTTTATGGTCTTGGAATTGGGCCTGGTGATCCAGATCTTATTACCGTCAAGGCCTTGAAATTACTCCAAACAACCCCGGTATTGGCGTATCCCGCGTTGGAAGATGGCGATAGTCTCGCCCGTGCAATTGTTGCACCTCACCTTGTCACGCCAAAAACGGAAATAGCCATCCGGATACCAATGACCGTTGACCGCGCTCCTGCACAAGAGGCTTATGATATTGCGGCGCAGGAGATTAGTCGGTATCTGATTGACGGTCAGAATGTTGTCGTCCTATGTGAAGGTGATCCATTTTTTTATGGGTCCTTTATGTATTTATTCGGTCGCATCGCTGAAGATTTTCCAGTAGAAGTAGTACCCGGTGTTTCCTCATTAACGGCTTGCGCGACAGCTTTGCAATCCCCGTTGTCGGCCCGCAATGATGTTCTCACGGTACTCCCCGCTCCTCTGCCCTCAGATGTACTGGCGGCCCAATTAGATGCTACTGACAGCGCCGCAATCATGAAAGTCGGACGCCATTTTGAACGTGTCCGAGACCTCATTATTGAATTGGGTTTGGAAGACAACGCCCGTTACATCGAGCGCGCGACGATGGCCAATGAAAAAATACTGCCATTGCGAGACGTCCCTGCCGATGCTGCACCCTATTTCTCTATGATCCTCATCCATAAACGGGGGCAAGCATGGAAATAGATCCTCCCATCGCCATTGTCCTGCTTAACGAAAGTGGCCGATCGACAGCCAATCAACTTCAAGTGCTCTTCCCGGACGCCCTTATCCATGGCTTGGCGGGCCGAGTGGAGCAAGCTGATCTCACATTTCAACAAACAGCTTTACATTTACAGGAACTTTTCCGGTCCAAGACACCAATAATCGGCGTTTGCGCGTCGGCCATCCTTATTCGTTGCTTAGCACCCGTTCTCGCAAACAAGCTATCCGAACCCGCCGTCGTGGCCGTCGCCGATGATGGCACGAATATTGTCCCGCTTCTAGGCGGCCATCACGGTGCAAATGATTTAGCCGAAGAAATTGCAGCTGCTCTGAATGGGCATGCGGCGGTAACGACCGCCAGCGATGTTCATTATAGTATTGCCCTTGATTCCCCTCCCGAAGGATTGGTTATCGCCAATCCACAACATTTTAAATCGTTTATGAGTGCCGTGTTATCCGGTGAAAAAATCAAACTCGTTGGTCATCACGACTGGATTGCGAGCTCAAACCTGCCTTTCTCGGGTGAGGGGCAGCTGAGTATTGAAATAACGACGCAAAACCGAAGCGGGAATGATCGCACACTTATATTTCACCCGAAAACACTTTCGCTCGGCGTTGGATGCGAACGGAATACGGACCCGACAGAACTCATTGAGCTTGTAAAAACTATTCTTAAGGAAAACGATTTAAGCCCACTATCAATCGGCTGCGTCAGCTCCATTGACGTGAAAGCTGATGAAATTGCTGTTCATTCTGTCGCGCAGCATTTTGGCATAACACCTTGTTTTTTTAGTGCCGAACTCCTCGAAAATGAAGCCCCACGTCTCGAAACTCCTTCTCATGTCGTCTTCGCCGAAGTCGGTTGTCATGGCGTAAGCGAAGGGGCCGCCCTTGCGGCCGCAGGCGAAACGGGACGCCTGATTGTCGCAAAGAAAAAGTCGAAAAGGGCAACTACTGCTATTGCATTGGCTCCAACACCCCTCAATGCAAGCAAGATTGGGAGCTGTCAAGGCAAGCTTTCGGTTATCGGCATAGGACCGGGCCAAGATCCGTGGCGCACGCCCGAGGCCAGCCATCTGATTGCTGAAGCAACGGATCTCGTCGCCTATGGCCTTTATTTGGATCTATTGGGTACAAGCATTGCAGGCAAGATACGCCATGATTACGGTCTGGGTGAAGAAGAAACACGCGTTAGAGCTGCCCTTGATCTTGCGGCGGAGGGCAAGAATGTCGCCCTCATATCCTCTGGTGATATTGGCATCTACGCCATGGCGGCTTTGGTTTTTGAGCTAATTGATCGCGAGAAAAAATCAAACTGGGATCGATTAGATATTCAGGTAACACCAGGCATATCGGCATTGCAGGCAGCAGCGGCACGAGCCGGGGCGCCTTTGGGACATGACTTCTGCACCATATCTCTTTCGGATCTCCTAACCCCGTGGGAGGTGATAGAGCGCCGGATTGAAGCCGCCGCCGTCGGTGATTTCGTTATTTCATTCTACAATCCGGTTTCGCTTAAACGCCGAACCCAATTGCATGCTGCCAAGAAAATTCTACTGCGCCATCGCCCAGACAGCACGCCCGTCATCATCGCGCGGAATTTAGGACGGGACACAGAAAATGTTTCTTTTGTGCCTCTGGTAGATCTCGATCCAGAGAAAGTTGACATGCTCACATTAGTGATGGTGGGTTCAAGTGAAAGCCAGGTTACCGAAACAAATTCCGGCAACAAACGCTGGGTGTATACGCCGCGAGGTTATGCCGGAAAAATGAACTTATCGACTTTAAAAACAGGAACGCAAGAATGACCGTCTATTTCATTGGAGCCGGCCCGGGCGCGGCTGACTTAATTACCCTTCGCGGCCGTGATCTCATTGCCGCCTCGCCGGTATGCCTCTATGCCGGTTCCTTGGTACCGGTAGAAATACTCACACACGCTCCAAAAGACGCACTGATCATCGATACGGCCCCCTTAACACTCGATGAAATTATTGCGGAAATGGTCAAGGCCGACGATCAAGGATTGGATGTCGCGCGCGTACATTCCGGAGATCCAAGCCTGTATGGTGCCATAGGCGAGCAAATGCGGAGATTGGACGATTTGAATATTGACTATACCATTACACCTGGCGTGCCGGCTTTTGCTGCCGCCGCCGCCGCTTTGAAAACGGAATTTACGTTACCTGAAGTCAGTCAAACAGTTATTCTGACGCGGACGTCGATGAAAGCGACGGCGATGCCAAACCGAGAGGATTTGTCGACGTTGGGAGCGTCTGGCGCCACCCTCGCCATACATCTGTCCGTTCGTAACCTGCGAGCTGTTACCGCCGACCTCATACCCCATTACGGAGAAGATTGCCCTGTAGCCGTTGTTTTTCGCGCCAGCTGGCCAGATGAAAGCATCATTCGAGGGACGTTGTCAGATATCCGTGAAAAAGTCCGGGCGGAGAAAATCACTCGGACGGCGCTTATTATTGTTGGTCGCGTTCTGAATGCGAAAGACTATCGTGACAGCGCACTCTACCATGCCGACCATGTGCATGTTTTGAGACCGAAACGCAAAGCCTGAACGGTTATAACGATTTCTAGGAACCAATTGACGATATAATATTTTCAATCGATGTCATGATAGTCATGTCCGGCAATATCGGACGGTCAACCATGATAACAGGAAGCTGGAGCGTCCGTGCCGCAACAATTTTGGCATAGGTGGAAGCGCCGCCGCTATTCTTGCTAACGACAACATTCACGCGATTTTCACGCATTAAACTGATCTCATCTTCAATCTGGAACGGCCCACGTTCGCGGATAAAAATAGTCTCGGAACCAACAGGTTCAAACGAGACTTTTTCAATGCTCCTAACCAGAAAAAATTTATCCTTCAGATCTGCGAATTGAGCAAGTTCCTGACGGCCTACAGATAGGAAAATACGCGCATAATCTGAAAGTGCCGCGGCCGCCTGCTCAATTGAGGGAACCGATATCCATTGATCCCCTGCCGCCGCCTCCCAAGAAAGTCGACTAAATCGTACGTAAGAAATTTCTTTCGCCCGGCAGACTGAAGCCGCGGTTTGCGTAATTTCTGCGGCGTAGGGATGACTTGCGTCGATAACCCATTGAATTTTGTTCCGATCCAGGAAATTCGCCAATCCATCGGCACCGCCGAAGCCACCCGTTATAACATGCCCTCTCAATTCCGCCGGATTGGCAGTTCTTCCGGCAAGTGAGGTAACGAGTTTTACGTTTTCTAGTTCTTCCAGAATGGCGTTCAACCGCCGAGCTTCCTCTGTTCCTCCAATAAGCAAAATACGTTTTTGATCATTCATTACTTCGACCTACCAATTGGCCCTTGCGGTCAAATATGAGCACTTCAATAAGTGTTGTTCCGCCGCCAATTTCTAAAGCAATGGTTTTGGCTTTCTCCGCCACATTTTCAGCTAAGGATAAATTGGATTGCCGGGCCCATTCGAGGACTTGCATCGCCGTATTCGCGGTTCGCACCTTGTGAACTAACTCCATCGGTGCACCGAGATCCGCTATCTGATCAGAAAGCCACTCGAAATCCACGTGACTACGACCGGAATGCAAATCCATATTCCCTTGAGCCAGCTTCGTGATTTTTGCAAAGCCCCCTGCGATGGTCAGTCTTGGCACCGGATGTTTGCGAATGTATTTCAGGACGCCACCGGCAAAATCTCCCATATCCAATAACGCGACTTCCGGTAAATCATAAAGTTTCGCGATTGCTTTTTCAGATGTTGATCCGGTACTGGCGGCTAAATGCTGTTCTTTTGCAGCAAGAGCAACATCAATGCCACGATGTATTGATGCAATCCAGGATGCGCAGGAATACGGAACCACAATTCCTGTTGTTCCCAGAACCGACAATCCTCCGACAATACCCAATCGTCCGTTCATGGTGCTTTGCGCCAGTTCAATTCCGTTTTCTATTGCCACTTCGATTTCAATATCTGCAGGTTGGTTCGCGACCGATGCAACTTCTAAAACAACATCTCGCATCATTTGCCGCGGCACAGGATTGATAGCTGGCTCACCAACAGAAATGGGCAACCCTTCTCGTGTTACTGTGCCAACACCTTCACCTGCTCGGAAAACCACTCCGGCGCCTCTTTTCAATTTTCTGACGGTAACCATTATTCGTGCAAGATGGGTCACATCAGGATCATCACCAGCATCTTTAATAATACTGACCGAGGCGTAATCCGCTCCCTTTTTCTCAGTAGCGAGCGCAAAGGCTGGCTTCTGCCCCTTTGGTAGTGTAATTATTACTGGATCCGGAAATTCGCCCCCAAATAACGCTGTTAGAGCGGCCTTTGTAGCAGCGGTAGCACAAGCACCTGTTGTCCAACCAAAACGCAATTCTTTTTTATCCGGATCCGTCATATTGTTATTTATAGGCTGACATGTCACAGATGGCTAGGCGTAGACAAAATACATGTGTACAAGACAATTATGGATAGAATTTTGAAGAATATACCGGCTTTCGAACCGGGTTCAGTATGGTTGGTTGGCGCCGGACCGGGTGACGCCGGCTTGTTAACCCTCTACGCCTATGAAGCTCTCCGTCAAGCGGATGTTCTTGTCTATGATGCGTTGGTGGGAAAAGATATTCTGCGCCTGACTGGACCCAATACATTGTTGGAATATGCAGGTAAACGAGGAGGGAAACCTTCCGCCAAGCAACAGGATATTACCGAAAGACTGATCATCTTGGCGAAAGAAGGTAAAAGGGTTCTTCGGCTGAAAGGTGGTGATCCATATATCTTTGGGAGAGGTGGGGAAGAAGCACTGACGCTTGCTGCACATAATATCCCGTTTCGCGTTATCCCGGGCATTTCATCGGGTGTAGGCGGGCTTGCCTACGCCGGCATTCCATTGACCCATCGTGACACAAACTCAGCTGTTACTTTTTTGACCGGACATGATGCAACTGGCGAGGTTCCAAATGTCGATTGGGAGCATATCGCCAAGGGGTCTCCGGTTATCGTTCTGTATATGGCGCTTAAGCATATTCAAACAATTTGTGATCGTCTGATAGAATTTGGCCGCTCACCGGACGATAGCGTTGCCGTTATTTTTAAAGCGACAACGGAAGAGCAGAATGTTGTCGTTACTGATCTACAAAATGCGGCGCGAGATGTCACGGCAAGCGGACTTAAGCCACCGGCATTAATTGTCATTGGCGAAGTCGTAAAACTGCGCCCACAATTGGACTGGTTCAGCCACTTCCTTAATCAAGCTGAAGAAAATTGAACATGGTGGGAAAAGCCGCCCCCTCACTGATTATTGGCGCTCCGGCTTCCGGGTCAGGAAAGACGACCCTAACCCTTGCCATTTTACGGGCTTTACACCGCCGCGGTCGTTCCGTTAGCTCTTATAAAATTGGGCCAGACTATATCGATCCTGTTTTTCATCGCCGGGCATCCGATCACACATGCTACAATATCGACCCCTGGGCCATGTCCCCTGAGACAATTACCAGCATATTTTTTAAAGTATTGAACAACAAAGACATCGCCATTGGCGAAGGTGTTATGGGACTCTTTGATGGGGCACAAAACGGGCGTGGGTCGACCGCAGATGTTGCCGTCGCCCATGATATTCCCATCGTGCTTGTTGTTGATGCAAAAGGCCAAGCCGCCAGTGTCGCAGCCCTGTTGACAGGCTATAATACGTATCGCGAAGATGTCTCCATTGCCGGCGTCATTTTTAACAAAGTCGGTGGACCGGGACATGTTCGACTACTCCGTGAAGCTACGGAAAAGGTCGGCATTCCTATGCTTGGCTGCGTTCCCAAATCAGACCTTCTCGCGCTGGACCATCGGCATTTAGGCCTAATACAAGCAAGGGAAAAGCCGGAGCTCGAAAATTTCTTGGACGCCGCCGCCGACATTATTTCAAATCATGTCGACTTATCCGCTCTCGGTAATTTGGCACGTCCCGTTTCCAACATTACAGAAAACCCGCTTAAAACCCTTACGCCGATCGGGCAGCATACTGCAATCGCAGACGACGACGCCTTTTCCTTCATCTATCCACATATTCTAGAAGGCTGGAAAAATGCTGGCGCAGCTTTTTCATTCTTTTCGCCTCTGGACAATCAGGCGCCCTCGATAGAAGCAGATGCTATTTTCCTGCCCGGTGGTTACCCTGAACTGCATTGTGAAAAGCTTACCAAGAATGCTGAGTTCAAGAACGCAATGACCGCTGCCGCCGCAAAGGGCGCGATAATCTACGGAGAATGCGGTGGGTTTATGACTTTGGGAGAATACCTGATAGACAAGGAGGGTCGACAGCACCAAATGCTCGGCTTACTGCCGGTGACCACGTCATTTGCTAAACCGAAGCTCCATCTTGGGTATCGGAATGCACGTCTTCAGCAAGACAATTTCCTTGGACCAAGAAATACGCAATTTAAAGCCCACGAATTTCACTATGCGCATATGACAAACACGTCGGCGCAATCCGCTTTATTTGACATCTCCGACGCGCGCGACGAAAATCTGGGTACTGTAGGAGCAATATACGGAAATGTTGCAGGTTCCTTTATCCATCTTATTGACAAGGCGCGAACGTGAGCGGAAAAAACCTCCAAGATCTATCGCTTGTCCTCGGCGGCGCACGCTCTGGAAAAAGCCGTTTCGCAGAGGATCTTGTGACGCAATCAAACTTGTCACGAATTTACCTCGCGACAGCGCAGGCATATGACGAGGAGATGACAGCCAGAATTACCAAGCACCGGAGTGACCGGGGCGGGCAATGGACAACCATTGAAGAACCATTGAATTTACTAGAGGCCCTTCAGCAAAAATCTTCAGTCGATAATATAATTCTCGTCGATTGCTTGACGCTCTGGATGAGTAATCTCATGGGCGAAGGACATTCTGTAGAAGAGGCTATTGATCAACTGATTGATGGTTTACCGTATCTTCTTGGATCCGTCGTTTTTGTTTCCAATGAAGTCGGCCAAGGTATAGTTCCTGACAACGCCATGGCCCGAGAGTTTCGGGATCATGCCGGCATGTTACATCAACGGTTAGCAGAGAATGTAAATTCCGTTTACTTCGTAACTGCTGGCCTTGCACAAAAACTAAAGTGAAACCATGACGACAGATCCCGCAAACAACGAGCTACCTTCTTATAAGGGAAATTGGATCCAGGATTTTTTGGTGGCGCTGGTTTTTTTAACACGCCTGCCTATTTCTCTTCGGTTTTCCTTCGACATGAGCGCTTTACGCACAGCAAGTCGCTGTTTCCCTGTAATCGGAATTATTGTTGGCGGCCTATCTGGTGCCGTTTTCATGGTCGCTTTTGCAATCGGCCTGCCTGCCCTCCTTTCAGCATTCTTGGCTATAGCGTCCCAAACCCTGCTGACCGGCGCGTTGCACGAAGACGCAATTGGTGATGTTGCGGATGGCTTCGGTGGCGGTACTACGAGAATGGAAAAACTGGAAATCATGCATGATAGCCGGGTTGGAATCTACGCTGTTCTCACCTTGATTTTTGTTATTGGAATGAAGGTTGTGGCAATTTCAAGCGCAACCAATCCGATGATAATTTTTGCAATTCTTGTTTCTGCCGCCACTGTCAGCCGAGCGCTCATGACATGGGGAATGTATTTAATGCCTTCTGCCCGAGCAGATGGTCTGGGCCATAGTGCAGGTCGACCGCCAATTCTGGCGCCCCTTACTGCAACTGTTATTGCCATTCTCGTGGCTATCGTCTCACTTGGAAATCTGATGGGAGCAACGGCTTTTCTCGTGGCTATTGTCAGTGCCGCTTTAATGGGTTTTATTGCTTACAGGCAAATTGGTGGCCAAACCGGAGATGTACTTGGTGCCATCCAGCAAATCTCCGAATTAGGTTTTATTATAGCCTGTATTGCAGTCATTTCTTGACGCTGAAAATCTAACCTTCGATTTTTTCTACGCCGTCAAACGTCAGAACGGCATCTTCACCAAGCGTGATCGTTCCGGCTGCGTCTTCAGAAAGAAAAATATCACCGTTATCTGCAGTTTCAACGGATCCACTTGTAAGATTGAGCCAATCATTCAAATCACCCGCAGGCAATCCATCTGACAAAGCAATCGTGTCTGACCAACCTCCGCCATCACCGCCGATGAAAGTATCTGTTCCACTCTCCATCCCAAAAAAGTAGATGTCACTTCCGTCACCGCCATGAGCATAATCGTTGCCAGCACCACCGGTCATTTCGTCGTCGCCCGCGCCTCCGGTCAACGAGTCATTGCCTTCGTCGCCACTCAGGGTGTCGTTCCCTGAGCCGCCAATCAATGTGTCATCGCCGGCACCCCCCATCAGAGTGTCGTTATCATAGCTCCCGTCCAGTTTGTCATTTCCGTCACCGCCCGTGAGGATGTCCTCACCAACGCCGCCGTATAGTTTATCATCCCCACTCTCACCATTCAGACGGTCATCACCAGATGAAGACCAAAGCACATCGTCGCCAGAGCCACCATTTATAGTAATGTCACCTGTTGAATACCGTGCGCTTGTAAGGTCGACCAGATCATTGCCTTCACCGGCCTCAATAAGTTCTATGCCGTCGATGCGGCCACCTGAGCTATCCTCGTGCCTTCCGAGATACCCGTCGGCATCCGTGTAGAACACATCATTACCAGAAGTCATGAGAAGAGTATCATAGCCTTCGCCACCATGATAAACATCCGTGGTCTCATTCGTTCCACTAACCCAGACGGTCTCCGACGAGCTGGCGCTCATACCGGGAGAACCGCCGTTGTATGCACCAGAGGAGCCTCTCGTCCGATCGGCAGAATACTCTAAAACGTCATCGCCAGCGCCACCTAACAGAAGATCGGCGCCTTCGTTGCCGCTCAAGGTGTCGTTCCCCTCCGTACCTGTCAGCAGATCGTTGCCGCTGCCGCCGGTAATTTCTATGCCTGGATTGTCAACAGCGGAATCTTCGGTAGCAGTCTCGTTGTCGTAGGAATAATCGCTAACAAACACGTTATCAATATAGCCACCCAAGCCACTTTCAGACATTCCGTGAAATTCGAGCCGTGTGGAATCTTCATCGCCTGCAGAAACATCAAAACTATATTCCTGCCAGCCTTGACTGTCCCCAGAGAGGGTGGTCAGTAATTCTCCCCCCCAGTAGACTTCTACGTCATTATTCCCATTGGTGGTTCGTGGAGTATAGTAAAAACTGACTGAAAGATCTTCACCTGGTGATGTTTGTATATCCTGATAAATATGAGCGTTTGTTGCTGAATATCCGCCCTCGGCGTGTGAGGACATTTCCATCTTACTGGACCCATCCTGCGCAGATATACCCCCGGTGCCTCCAAATTGCAGCTCCATTGGCGCGTCAGATCCATCCTGATCTATCATCCAGCCTGGCAGACTGTCATATGTGGCCCAGCTTCCGTGATTTACATTTATGTTAGAGCCATCGCCCTGATCTTCAAAGCTGCCATTAATAACGCGATTTTCGCCAAGTATTACAGAGGGATCTCCTGAAACCGGACCTTCATACACCACATCACCCACATCGAGGGTGAATATCTGCTGGGTTACATTGGTACCGTCATCCACGTCTACGGTCACTGAGTAACTGTCAGTCGTTTCATAGTCCAGCGCGCCTGCCACCTTGATCTCGCCGGAGGACGCGTCAATGGTAAACATGCCACTCGCATCATCGCTTAAGGAATAGCTGAGGGATCCAGCTTCCGGATCTGTTGCGCTGACCGTGCCGACGATATCCCCGATACTCGCATCCTCTGAAACAGATTGATCATCCATGGCCACGGAATGAGGTGCTTCATCTTTTGCCACGGCAACTTGCTCTTCTTTATGTGGCATGTCCGCAATATTCTGAGAAAATTCAGCTGCTGAAGATGAAGCGCCAGAATTTTCCGCCACGCTTCCTTCAGTATTTAAATCCGTTTCATTTCTTTCATTGCCGCTCATGCCTCGGCGGGCCTCACCATTCTGATCAGCCACAGCGTCTTCTTCTGCACGGCCTGCGGATCTATCCTCACCGGAATCTGGGGAATATTCCTGACGCAGCGTGTTCTGATCATTTTCTGATTCTACAGCTTCCTGGTGATCTTCACCCCGATTTTCAGCATCAAACACGTGAGCGGATTTTTTACCATCCTCATCCTCGGCTTGATTCTGTTTAAGATCATGTTCATTTTTACCACCTGTATGGATAGATTCTCGAGAGCGGTCATCTACCGTATTCATATCCCGCATATCAATACTCTCAGCACGGTTGCCAAGGGGATCGTCTCCGACTTGTCCACTCGTCTGCGGATTGTCCAGAAGGGCTTCTTTTGCTGCTTGATCCATTACGATATCGTCACTCATTACTAAATCCACTTATCATTAAGGCCGCGGGCGGCCAGAGAAAACAGATGAACTAAACCTAGTCTTCCTGAGTAAACCAAACGACTTAAAGTTTCTTTAATATTTAGGTAAAATTATAGGAACATCTTCAGCAATTTTAAGAAGTTGTTAGGTATATCGGTGTTTATTCGTCGAGCAAGACTTAGGGATTGATTGAACCTGATCTCTCTTCCAAACAATTTACCGATGATTACTATAAAATATGATGAAAATTAAATATTAATACTTTTGGCCTAAAATTTAGCGGCGAACCCTATTATCGGGCTTAAGCACAAATGGTGAATGAATGACGTTTTTTCAAAGAAGACGTATGAAGGCAGCCAATCCAGGGCTGGACGACAAACCAATGCTTCGGCAGGCCAGCCTGCCTAGGCTGCGCCATGGTCGCGCCGATATTATATATGCGTCTGGCGCACTTAATGTGCTTGCCCTTGCGTTACCCATCATGATTTTGCAAGTCTATGATCGCATAATTCCAAATAATGCAACTGATACTCTGCTGCTTTTAGTAATCGGTGTTGGAATTGCTGTAATCTTTGAGGCATGCTTCCGTCTGGCTCGTTCCTATTTGACAGCTAGAGCCGGTGCTAGTTTTGAACATATAGCAGGTTGCCGTGCCTTACATCGCACTTTAGGGACTGATATCGTACGCTTTGAAAAAGAAGCCACCGGCGTCTATTTACATCGTTTCAACGCTATTGAGAGTTTGCGGGAATTTATGTCCGGCCATAGTTTGCTGGTTTTCATCGATTTACCATTCGCTTTCATTTTTATGTTCCTTGTCGCGTTCATTGCAGGACCTTTGGTTTTTGTTCCACTGATACTGTTGGTAATTTTTGCCGCTGTCACAATAGCCGTCGGACAGGGATTAAAAAAGGCGTTGAACGATAGATCTGTATGGGACGAGAGACGCTATAATTTTCTGATCGAAGTCTTAACGGGGATTCATACAGTCAAGGGTCTTGCTCTCGAAGCCCAAATGGTTCGCCGTTACGAGCGACTGCAGGAAACAACCGCTGGCGTCGTCCGTAACGTCGCCTTCAAAAATAACGTTGCCCAAAGTTTAGGAACAATTTTTTCACAGATCACTCTTGTAGCTGTCGCCGCATACGGCTCCGTCCTGGTTATAAATGAATCTCTAACCATTGGTGGCCTCGCTGCCTGCACATTACTTTCAGGCAGGGCTTTGCAACCCCTGTTGCGCGCCATGGGCGTATGGACACATTACCAAAATATCAAACTATCTCAAGATCGGGTGAAAGCGATTTTGGAGCTTCCTCAGGAAAATAATCCTATACCAAATGAAGACACCTATTCATCGGCAACGGTGCAAATTCCAGCTGCCCAAACAGGATCAAAAATTGTTCTAGAAGATGTTTCATTCGGGTTTGGTGAGAATACTTCACCTTTGTTCGAACACGTGAATGCAACATTTAGAGCAGGAGAAACAACGGCTGTCGCTGGTGCCAATGGGTCAGGTAAGACGACGCTACTTTGGCTTATGATGGGTCTAGTTACGCCACAGTCCGGCCGCGTTTTGCTTAATGGCGTTGATATCGCAAAAGCAGACCCGAGCAAGGTTCGTCAACATATTGCCTACTTGCCGCAATCCGGCATTGTATTTCACGGGACAATCATGGAGAATCTTACCATGTTCCGCAGAGGACAGATTGTCGATGAAGCAATCAAGCAATGCAAAATTCTTGGGCTGGATTCAGTTATTAAACGATTGCCAAATGGCTATGACACCGTGATTGGCGACGGTGCAAAGGACAGCCTTCCTGGCGGAGTCCGCCAAAGAATTGCCATCGCCAGGGCATTCGTTACTAAGCCTGAGGTCATCTTATTCGATGAAGCCAATACGTCACTCGATATGGCCGGAGATGAAATCCTCAAGAACGCTCTGCTTCAATTGAAAGATCAGAGTACAATTATATTAGTCAGTCATCGCCCGTCACTCCTAAAAATTAGTGATAGTGGGTATAAGATTCAAAATCAGAATGTTGTTTCAACCCCGGTTGAAAACCTTACTAGTTTCCGGCCAGTTCCGGCGGCCCCTACATTAGAAGTGGTTTCCGCACAATGACGTTTCTTTCTCCTGCCAGCAGTGCTCCGGGCGGAATGAACTGGGGTCGCGAAACACAATACGCCGCCTGTATTTCGCCGCTACTGGAAGCACTTGGCTGGCGCGGCGACGCGGCGCAAGTTATTGAAGCCATGCCCCATTTTTCCTCCACGATGGATCTCATGGATTTCAGGAGCTCGCTGGCAAATCTCAATTTTGAAAGCAAGCCGGAAAAATCGACCTTATCAACACTGGATTACCGGTTGATGCCCTGCCTGTTCGATAGAAAGGACGGGTCCGTGCTGGTTCTGTTTTCGGCGAATGAGAACGGCATTGAAGCTTTCGATGCGGCCAAGCAGGAAAATATCGAAATCTCGAAAGAAGAGGCCGAAGGTGTCCAGGGTACAGCGTTTTTCTTCCGACCCATTGATCGCGAGAAAATTGGCCAATGGAGCAAAGGAAAAGATTGGTTTCAAAGTGTACTCGCGCGTTTTATGCCGTTGATCCGCCGCATTCTTATGATGACATTTTTGCTTAACCTTTTGGCACTCGCGACGCCGCTTTTCATTATGGCTGTTTATGATTTAGTGATTGGATCCGGATCTTTTGACACATTGAATTATCTTTTGGTTGGAGTAGGGCTGGCCTTGCTTTGTGACATCGGGTTACGCTTTATGCGAGGAACAATGTTGGCATATATCGGTGCGCGTCTTGATTACATCATTGGCAGTGCCGTATTGCAAAAGATCCTGTCTCTGCCTACTGCACAAACTGAACGAACGTCTTTAGGTTCAAAAATGGCGAGGTTCAGAGAATTCGACATGATCCGCGAGTTTTTTATTGGCCCAATGGCCATCGCGTTTCTGGAACTTCCTTTTATATTCGTTTTCCTGATTGCCATTGCTCTACTGGGAGGAAGCCTCGTCCTTGTACCAATTGCCATGTTAATGGTCTATGGCTTGGTTGGCTTTGTTCTCTTCCCTGCTATTCAGCAAAGAATTACCCAAAATATTGCTAGTACGGCTACCAAAAGCTCTTTCATAACTGAAAGTCTAAACAGTATGCGGGTGATCAAGCAATTGGGGGCTGAGGAAATCTGGCTGGATCGATATCGTGACATATCTTCTGTGAATGCGCGATCAAACTTGAGAAACAGCATGGTCGCCGCAAGTGCGCAAACATTTGCACATGTTCTGATGGTGGCATCCGGTGTGTTGACTTTGGCACTTGGCATTTCACGGGTTTTTGAAGGATCCATGAGCGTCGGCGCTCTTGTGGCTACCATGGCTCTGGTATGGCGACTTCTCGCTCCGACACAGACGCTTTTTCTCGCCTTTACGAAGCTTCAGCAAGTTGGGATCAGTGTAAAACGGCTTAATCAGCTTTTCACCATGCCCAGCGAACGCAACCCATACACGTCCTCTGCTTTAAAGCAGTTTGACGGAGCGATTTCTTTTTCCAGAGTAAGTTTTCGCTACTCCGCAGATCAGGATCCCGCCGTTATGGGCATCGATCTGAAAATCAATCCCGGTGAGGTGGTCGCTTTTGCTGGCGGAAATAGTTCAGGCAAATCTACTTTGGTAAAATTGTTATTGGGAATGTACCAGCCGCAAGTCGGCGGGATCACAATAGATGGCATTGATATCCGGCAAATTGATCCGCTGGATTTACGCAGATCGATCGGTTACATGCCCCAAAGCTGTGAGCTTTTTCACGGTACCATCCGTCAAAATCTCACGCTCGCCAATAGTGCGGCAACGGAAGAGCAGGTTGTTGAAGCTTGCGAATGGGCAAATCTTGCGGAAGACATCAATGAGCTTCCCGAACAATATGACACCCGTATCGGCGACCAGATCTTGCGACAGCTTCCTGCCGGGTTTCAGCAACGGCTCATCATGGCAAGGGCGTTCCTGACTAACGCCAAAATAATGATTTTTGACGAGCCCGGAAATATGCTGGACGACGAAGGCGATCAAGCCTTCCTGGACGCGATTGAGCGCATGCGAGGCAAGGCAACTATCATTATCGTTACCCATCGTCCAAGTCACATGCGGGCAGCGGATAAGGTTGTGTTGTTAAAACAGGGAATGGTGAGGGCAGTAGAGCCGGCGTCGACCATAATTCCCAAAATTATTGAAGGTGTGTAATGACAAAACCATCAGATATCGAGGGCGAAGAGCCCATCAACCAGACAGCTGAAAAACTCGTGCTAAGCAAGGGTAAGCCCTTTAGCAATCGTCTCGGGTTATCTATCATGCTCGAAGAAACGGGCCCGACCCCATTTTTGCGTGCGGCCATGTTATTCGGGTTTGCCATTGTTGTTGCCTTCGTCATATGGGCAAATTTTGCAGAAATTGATGAAGTTGCGGTTGCTTCGGGTAAAGTTGTCCCTTCCGGCGCCGTGCAGATATTACAACATATCGATGGCGGCACCATTAGCAATATAGCTGTCAGCGAAGGTGAGATTGTTGAAAAGGGTCAGGTGATAGTACGTCTGGATCCTACCGACTTGCTTGCAGAAAAGCGTCAAATCACCACGCAATTAGTTATCCTCAGGATGAAAATATCTCGGCTTGTTGCTTTTACCAGCAATAAGCCGATGAAATATTCGTTGGAAAATGATCGTTACCAGCCGTTTCTGGATGAGCAAGAGGCGCTGTTGGAAGCTCAGCGACTTGACCTCAAGAATCAGGTTTCGATTTTGAGCACACAAGTCGAGCAACGCAAATCCGAAAAAGCCCTCCTAAAAACACAACAAATCGTCCTGGCAAATCAAGTCGCGCCACTTGAAGAACAGCTTAATATTCGCCGCCGCCTCTTGAAATCCAGTACATTAAGCCGGTTTGATTACCTGGAATCTGAACGATTATATCTCAAGGAAAAAGGTAGTTTGCAGGAGCTTGCGTTAAAATCACGGACCGTAGACCAATCCATCGCGGAGGCAAGAAGCCGTCTTTCCGAAGTTGTTGACCACGCCAAACGTGAAGCACTGGATAAACTGGCCATGACCAATGCTGAAGCTGCCGAAATGGAAGAAAAGCTAAATAAAATTGTTAGCAAACTCCGGCGATTGGATATTTTCGCGCCGGTAGATGGTGTCATTCAGGGTCTAGATGTAAAGTCTATTGGGTCAGTCATTGCGCCCGGAAGCACCATCGTGACCGTTGTTCCTGTCGGACAAGAGCTGATACTTGAAGTTCAAATTCGCCCTGAGGATATTGGACATCTGGATGTTGGTCAGCGCGCAACCGTAAAATTTGTGACTTATAATTATTCTCGATACGGATCCGTCGAGGGAGAACTTTCCCATATTTCAGCAACGACCTTTCAGGATGAACAGGGTGAGAATTATTACAAAGGTAAAGTCAAGCTTGCCCACTCGTATGTTGGTGACGATCCGAGCCGAAACCTAATACTTCCGGGGATGACCGCCACGGCGGATATTCATTCTGGAAAGAAGACCGTGTTGGAATATCTCCTGAAGCCTATTCATACGACCTTAGGGCAATCCTTCCGAGAAAGATAATCTTCTAATCACCTTTGGTCCCGCTTTCGCTGTTTGGTCCGGCTCGTTGCTTCTGCCTGCAAAGGATCATCCGGCCAATAATGCTTAGGGTACCGGCCTTTCATGTCCTTTTTGACGTCGATGTAGGTTGTTCGCCAGAAACTCTCCAAATCCGAAGTGACTTGGAGGGGGCGCCGTGCCGGCGACAGTAAATGAACTGTAACAGCCACCTTTCCCTGCGCGATTTTTGGAACTTCTCTAAGGCCAAAAATCTCTTGCAAACGAACGGACAGGACCGGAATTTGAGGATTGGAATAATCCAGGTGGATATGTGATCCGCTTGGCACTTTTATGGATGGTGGCGCAAATACCTCCAGCCTTGCCGACAATTCATACCCAAGTTCATTCCTCAAAATGCCCAGAAGATCGATCGATTTCAGATGCGTTAGGCTTGTAAGGCCGGCAATATATGGAAGAAGCCAATCTTCCAAACGCTCGGTAAGTCCAGCGCTCGAAAAATCGGGCCAGTGATCACTTGGCCCGTGATATCTCGCGAAGGCTACTCTGTCGACGAGTGATGTGACCACGTTATCCCAAGGTAAAAGTTGCAACCCTTTAGAGCGAATTACCGATATCAGAGCGGCGGAAACTTCTTCAGGCGATACATCGGTGAGCCGGGTGCTTTGCATCACCAGCGCCCCGAAACATGTTTCGCCAACCGCTGCAATGCGCTGCTTTTTTTCATCCCAAAAAACCCGCCGCCGCATTTCAAACTCGACTTCAAAGGCAGTTTGAATATCTACGTAAGATAACGCAGCTGCCAAATAAATTCTGGCGTCGCTTCCTTTGCCATCCACGTCTGCCGCGACCAAATAAGGCTCGCCTAAAAGTTTATCGTTTGCATCGAGTTTAGCTCCTCTGCCGCCGGACAAGCGATAATTCGATTGACTATTATTTCGCAATTCCCCGATACGATCAGGATAGGCGAACGCGAGCAGTAAACCGGCCTGATTGACATCATACTCTCCGTCTTGCCGCTTCAGACGACGCATCAGATCTGTGCTGGTGCGTTGAATCTGTCGCAGCGCCATACTGTCGAAATCTTGACGAGGTGACTGTTTCTTTTGGCGATGTTGATAAAGCAAGTTCAGCCGGTCTTTTATATCCGAACTTGGCTCCTCTCGATCGCGGCGCCATATATCCCGTTCAGACAATAGACTCGCCATATCACAGGCGAGTTTAGATGCAGAATATTCAGCGGATTTTATGACCATCTTTGCCAACCGTGGATGTAAGGGCAGTTGGACAATTTGTTTGCCAAGCGGCGTTATTTTTCTATTTTTATCAAGCGCACCGAGGCTGACGAGCAACTGCTCTGCTTGTGCTACAGGGCCTGTCGGTGGCACCGTCATCCAGGGAAGTTCTTCGATATCCTGTACACCCCAATTGGCGAGTTCAAGCATCAAAGAGCATAAATCAGTCGTCAGGATTTCAGGCGGCGAATTTTCTACCAAGCTGCGGTCTTCAGCTGCCGTCCATAATCGATAACAAATGCCCGCGGCCAACCGGCCTGCCCGCCCCCGGCGTTGATCCGCCGAAGAACGGGAAACCCTTTTTGTCTCCAACCGACTCATTCCCGAATTGGGATCGAATAGGGGTGACCGCGAAAGACCGGCATCGATAACAATTTTGATGCCTTCAATAGTCAAACTCGTCTCGGCAATATCTGTTGCCAGCACGACTTTTCGTGTTCCGTCAACCGACGGACGGAGCACAAAATCCTGATCTTGCTGCCGGAGATTTCCATATAAAGGCAAAACAACGAATTTACTTTCCTTGGCGGACGGCGTGACTAACGAATGCACCCGATTTATTTCCCCCGCGCCGGGTAAAAAAACAAGAATATCTCCCGTTTCTTCCTGTAATGCTACACTGATGGCGCGCGCCACCTTCGCCTCCAAACGGTCTTTCGTCGGCTTGTCGAGAAATCGTGTCTGGATTGGAAATTGGCGCCCCTTGCTCGTAATCACCGGTGCATTTCCGAGAAGGGAAGAAAGGTTCTCCGCCTCCAGCGTGGCAGACATGATCAGTAATCTTAAATCCTCGCGCAGCACTTCCTGTATTTGTCTGGACAAAGCTAGACCCAAGTCAGTTTGCAAGCTGCGTTCATGAAATTCATCAAAGATCAAAAGTCCGACATCAGATAATTCAGGATCAGCCTGCAATCGGCGTGTAAGAACGCCTTCCGTTACGACTTCAATGCGTGTTTTCGAGCTCACCCTGGTGTCAAGCCGAACACGATAGCCCACCGTTTCGCCGACCTCCTCACCAATCATACTGGCCATCCGTCTAGCTGCCATTCGGGCTGCCAGCCGCCGCGGCTCGAGCATGATAATTTTTTTTCCAGACTCTAATATTTCACTTAGCAGGTAAAGCGGGACCAAAGTCGTTTTACCGGCCCCTGGATCCGCCTGCAAAATGGCAATATTACGAGAAGAGAGCGAGGAAGAAATTTCTTCCAGCGCGGCTGCAATAGGAAGGTCCGAATTTTGAAAAATGTCGTTCATCTGTTACGACCAAATCTCATAAAAAATTGGCCCAACACCGGAAATAAACTGATTGTCGCACAGCCTGCAAATATGGACCCAATAACAATTGCCCCACCAAATCGTGCTGTCGGCGGAAAACCGGAATAGGCGAAAATAATAAAACCAATCGCTATTATCCCTGTTGATGCCAAAATGCCCTGGGTTTGCTCTTTAAGTGCCGCAGCCCAGGCATCGCGGACGCTCGACATCGATAAACGCATTTTAATGGCCATAGCCAAATGTATCAGGGCATCAACAGCGATACCAAAACAGACGTTAGCCGCTGGTGCTGAAATAATATCAACCGGAACCCGCAACCATCCCCATCCCCCCAGAATTGTCAGCGGTATCAGTGCCGCCGTCGCGCCCATTGCGGCGGTCATAACCAAGTTACGAGTTACAATAAATGCAATACAGACGAACAAGGCGAGAAGCGCTAGGATACCGGTGCTCAGACTGCTGGCAACAAGATCGGAGAGGCGGCCTTGCAAAACATAGACACCCCCCGAAAGGCTCGTATCAAAACCGGCGCTATCGACAATTTCCTGCAATTCAGTTGTGACAGAATTTCTGTCCTGCAAACGCCCTCCTTCTTTCATTCGTAGAATATAAAGCGTTTGATTCCGGTCCTCAGTTAAAAAACTCCCAGCTATTCTCTGGTTAAAATCTGAAGACAGGAGGCTAATTATCTCACGCCAAGGCAAAATGAAGGCGAGTGGATGATCATTGGCTTCCGCCATCAAGGCCGGCAGAGAAATAACGGTGCCTACTTCCTTGTGGGCAAGCAGTGCATTATGTAATTGCCACATTGCTTCATAACTGGTCTCGCTATCCAGACTATCGCCGTTTTTCAAACGCACGACTAGCGACATGGGACTGCTCCCACCATTGGCATCAACGAAGGTAAGGCCTTCATGAAGTTCTGTTCCTTCGTCAAAATACGAAAACAAACTCGGGTCCGTATTAAGTCGCAATAGTCCAGGAATAGACAAAATAGCGATTGCTAAAAGTAAAATTGCAACAGAGCTACGGAGCCAGCGTGCCCCCATCGACTGGTCTTTCTTTTTATTCACATCCTTTATATTTGGCGACCTCCGCGTGGCAAACAACAGAAAGACTGGATAAATCAAAAAACTGCAAAGCAACGCTGATAGCGCGCCGACAATCCCGCCCTCGCCAAGCTGCCTAAGAGGCTCCGCCGCAACAAAAAGCAGTGTGGCGAACCCCAGCAAGGTTGTGATCGTGCACCAAAAAGAGGCCTTGAAAGTCTTTAAAATGGCCTGCCTGACCGCCTCGATTTTTGACCCAATATGTATTTTCCGCCAATTGGACGTCAGGTAAATTAACTGTGACTGAACCAATACAAATATAATAATGGCCAGGTTTGCCGTGAGAATCCCCATTGGCTGACCCATCAACTGCAGCACGACCAGGGTAAGGAACACGGCGCTGATACCGCTGACTGCAGCGCCGAGCGCGATCATCGGTGAGCGAAATACAATTAACAGAACCACAGTGAAAATGGCCAGAGCTGACGAGCTGAAAATCTTGATATCATGCACAAGATTTCGCCTGATCTGATCAACTATATACGGCATTCCGGAAAGCCTGATCTGGAAGCTTCGCTCCTTGTTAAAAAGTCGAGCAGCAGCTTCTATTTCACTGACAAGATTTTCAGATGCCGAACTTTCGACGAACGCTATAATTAGTGTCGCTTCTTCTCCCTCGCTGAGAAGAAGGGGCTGCCAAAAAGGGCTTTCCCTCGCCTCCTCGACGCTTCCCGGTCCATCGGCAATACTTACCAAGCGAGAAATGCCATCGATTTTTCGAATGTCGACAGCCAATGTTGTCAATCGGGCAAGATAATTTGCAGAGCCAATATCATCGCTGGCAACGCTTACAACTAGAAAATCGTCTGAGGGAAACAAAGATCGTATCTTTTCCGATTGCGCCAGGTCCGGATCATTTGATCCAAAAAAGAAATCCGGGGTTACCTGTGGTCGCAAATCGACGAAGCCGATAAAAAGTGCAAATATCAGGGCGACAATACACAAACATCCGGCCAATAGCCGCGTCTCCAAAGACAACAAATAAGAGCCCATATGCAGGTCATTTCTCCTGTGGCACAATAGCCATTAATTATTGTTTGCTCTACGGCGAATTCAAGAACAAAAGGATTAGCTCAGGTCTTATGTCGGCAATTATATCTGAAATCGAAGCACATGCACGTGCGGCGCTGCCTGCGCTAGATACCGAAATCTATGATGGTTGGCAATTGCGCTTTGCCGACGGTCATACTCGCCGTGCTAATTCTGTGAATTTTATCGGACGGAGCTCGCTCCCCCTGGAAGAAAAAATATCCTATTGCGAAGCCGCTTATAAGCAGATCAATCAACCTTGCCATTTTCGGCTGACACCGCTTGCGGATAATAATCTGGATACTGAGCTTTCCAACTGCGGATATTCGCTTTCAGATCCAACGGACGTGTTAATCCAGCCCCTTGGGGATATCACCTTTACGCAGGAGGCCACCGATGCCCACATCGAGAAAGGTGTATCTGTCGAGGGCATTAACGCCATTGGCCGGCTGACGGGACTTTCGCCGAAATCTCAAAAAACCTTCAGAAAAATGGTTGGCCGGTCTGAACAAAAACTGCTGCTTTCCACTGTGAACAAAGGGGGCAAAATTGTTGCCTGCGGACTGGGCGCTCTATCTTCTGATTATTTGGGGCTTTTTGAATTCGCGACAGATCCGGATTATAGACGGCAAGGATTTGCCGCAGCCATGGTCCAAGGCTTACTTGCAGAGGCCGCCAGTGTCGGCGCGAAAACGGCCTATCTACAAGCCGTTCAATCGAATGTCGATGGTATAAACTTCTGGAACGACATGGGTTTTAAGGATTGCCTTTACAGCTATCACTATCGCAGCAAACTATAATTCTATCCAGATTTCCGGCTCGTCAAAGAAAAACTCATCACAATTTGACCCCTCCCCGCCACGGTCGATAACGAGAAAGTCACTGACCGCATCGAGGGCCAGAATTGGGTGATGCCAAGTCCCAGCATGATAATTAACGCCCTGATCACCCCGCGCCGAGAAAACCTTCAGGTCATTGACAGATACTGTCTCTCCCTCTGGTGCTACGGCAACTAGATAAGGTCGATTATTGAGCGGTACAAACGCCTGGCTACCCACAGGATGCCGTTCGACCATTCTCATGTTGAGTGGATAGCTCAGGGGTGTCGCCCGGAAAATATTGACCAGTGTCCGGGCGCCTGTATCCAACTGTATTTCAGCAAGATCATGAAAACGTTGCGTCGAGCCATTATTGATCGGGAAAAAATCAGACCCCGCCGTTTCAATCACATCACCAAACGGCGCGAAAGCTTCCTTGGTAAGTGGTTCAAAGGATAATTTCATGTTTTTCTACCTTGAAAGCTTACCGAACAGGCGCAATCGACTGACGCCGCCATCGGGAATAATATTCAACCGTACATGACTAATGGGGCCTATATCCAGAATTTCGGAGCTAAATTTATGGATGTTGTCCATGGAGAGTTTTTGCTCCGGCAAAAGCGTTCTCCAGAACATGCTTTGAGTGACAAGTGACTCATCGGTTCCAGCCGTTACCATGGCCGCCTGAATGGAACAGCTGTCTGGAAAGTTACCTTTAAAATGGGCGGTATCTACCTCGATGCCTGAAATAACACCTGGATGCCCGAGCGAGACAATTGCCCAGTCATTACCGGGCTCCCGGCGTCTGCGTGTCTCCCATCCGTCACCCATATCCACGCCGCGTCCCGGTGCGAGGATATTGGAAGGTGAGCCAAAATGCTGGTCACTGGCAACAATCCCGCGACCACCGTTTACAAGCGCCGCAAGATCAATAATTTCATCGTCGTCGCGACTTTCCCAATTGCACTGTACCTGACCATAGACACGTAACCGCGCAACGCCACCGTCCGGATAAATATTCAGACGCAGATGACTCCAGGTGCCTTCGTTCTTTATCGCCACAAGATGATGGCTATTTCCTTGTAAAGTAACCGAACTAACAACCTCCGTCCAAACTGTCGTCTCTGTCGGCTCCCCTTCCTCGAAACAAGCATCAATTGATGCCGCGGGAGGATAGTTTCCCGTAAAATGACTGGTATCAATATTCACACCATGAAGAATTCCCGGAAGAGCCAGGCGAACAATACAATGATCATAACCTTCCCCGCGCTTGCGGCGGCTTTCCCAACCATCCATCCATTTGCCATTGTCGTCATACTTGCCATCAATGAAAACAGGATCAGCGGGATCAATAAGACGAGACTTATCGGCAAAAAAATCATCTGTCGCATAAGTCACTTCAGCGCCAAGCCGAGGCGACGCCAAATTCGTATATTGTGTTACAAACTCAGCTGCATCTGAGGATACCAGTGTCATTTAAATCTCCATCCGTACGATTTGTACGGCTATGTTACTAAAGTTCTAATAGTCGAAAGCGTGCAATTTCATCAATTTCCAATAAAGCAGTTTCGAATTCCTGATCCGGATCATTGCCAATGCGTGCTTCAAAACCGGCAATAATTTCATGCCTATTACTGTTCTTGACGGCTTTAATAAAAGGAAAGCCGAACTTTTCTTTGTAAGCGTCATTGTAAGCCTGAAATTTCTCGAATTCCGCCGATGTGCAATCTCCTAGTCCAGCGCCGGATTGCTCTGTAGTTGATGCCGCTGTCAGCTCACCGCGAACGGCGGCTTTTCCGGCCAGATCCGGATGCGCGTTGATAAGCGTCATCTTGGTTTGTTTGTCTGCACTTTCAACTACTTTTGCCATACAATCCGCTAGCGTTTCTATCGCGTCATGAACAGGCGTGATGCCCATATCCCAAATTGCTTCTGCAACCCAAGGAGAATGCTCGTAAACACCGCCGAAAGTTTCAACAAAAGTCGCTTTATCCATGGAGCTCGGGCGTTTCTTAAACTCAGCCATGACTATTGGTTTCCTGGTTGAGGCGGGTGATGGTCATGCCAATGCCGCGCAATTTCAAGCCGGCGGCAAAACCACACATCGTCATGGCTTTTGACATATTCCAAAAATCGTTTCAAGGCGGCGATACGACCGGGCCGGCCGACAAGCCGGCAATGCAACCCCACAGACATCATTTTCGGCGCTTGGGCACCTTCCTCATACAACGTATCAAAACTGTCTTTCAGATAAGCAAAATACTGATCACCACTGTTAAAACCCTGCAAGGATGCAAATCTCATATCATTGACATCAAGAGTATAGGGGATAATCAGTTGGTCACGGCCTGCTTCCCGTATCCAGTAGGGCAAATCATCATCATAGGCATCTGCGTCATACAAGAAGCCCCCTTCTTCCGCGACCAATCGTCGGGTATTCGGGCTGGTCCGTCCGGTATACCAACCAAGCGGACGCTCCCCTGTCAATTCTCCAATAATGTCAATTGCCTTCTTCATATGCTCGCGCTCAACCGCTTCGGGCACATATTGATAATTTATCCAGCGATACCCGTGGCTGCAAATTTCATGGCCAGCCCCAACGAAGGCTTTCACGACATCCGGGTGTCGTTCCAGCGCCATTGCAACGCCGAATACCGTCAACGGTATGTCAAATTTCTCGAATAGACGCAGCAGACGCCAAACACCTGCACGGCTGCCATATTCATAAATTGATTCCATGCTGATATGCCGGACACCCTCCAGTGGCTGCGCGCCAACGATCTCTGACAGAAAAGCTTCAGACGCCTCATCTCCATGCAAAATACAATTCTCGCCGCCTTCTTCATAATTCAGCACAAACTGTACAGCCAGACGCGCATTTCCGGGCCATTTTGGATCCGGGGGATTGGCACCATATCCGATCAAGTCACGTGGATATTCTGACATTTCTGACATCGCTACAGTTTCCTAGTTTTCTGACGCCTTGGAAAAAACGGCATATAAATCACTTTTCGGCTCGCCGCCGTTGAGATTGAGCTGATCCTCGCATGCCTGAAGATGGGCCAGCATTAAGGCCGCAGCCCTGTCTTCGTCCCGCGCGTCAATCGCGTCGATAATCTCTGAATGCTCGTCGCAACTACACGCCGACAAATTGCCCTTTTGATATTGCACGATGATGAGGGAGTTTCGAGAAACCAGTTCTTTCACATAAGCGGATAACGTCTGGTTTCCAGCAATTGCCGCCAACTTTAAATGAAAATCTCCAGATTGACGGACCCATGTTTTATGATTGCCCTTATCCAAGCTCATTTGTTCTTGGGCAACCATTTCTCGTAAATCTTTGATTTCAATATCTGTGTGTTTATTTACGGCGAGGCGAATGACACCTTCTTCAATCAGCCGCCGTGCCTGAAGAACTTCGCGTGCCTCCTCATGGGAGGGTTCGGCAACGAAAGCGCCCCGATTTGGCTGGATCTGAACAATTCGCTCATGAGCGAGTTGCTGAAGAACAATCCTGATAATACTGCGACTGACGCCGAATATCTCTCCCAGAGTATCTTCCGACAACTTGGTTCCAGGCGCCAGACGCTGCTCCAGAATGGCCGTCAGCATTTCTTCATAAATACGTACGTTCTGCGCAGCCTTGCGATGCGGCTGCTTCTCCGGTTCTAGGGCGACGGTTGGGGCGCTACTGCTCATATTTATTTCAATTCCCTCTTTTCTTTCACCATCGTTATACAATAAAAAAAATAATTGTACACACATTATGTAAAATATTGTTCACAAAATAAATAAAATATGTAGACAATAAATTAGTCCTCGTGCTAGGAGTCGGAAAGTCCCATACTATTGGGGCCGAGTTGTAGGGAGCGACATGGGAAAACTGACGACACATATTCTAGACACGGCCGCCGGAAAACCTGGGCAAGGTATCCGGATAGATTTGTTTGCGATCAGCGCGGGAGACCATGTTCACCTGAAGACTGTTGTAACGAATGACGACGGAAGATGTGACGCACCCTTGCTGGAAGGCGTAGAACTGAAAGCCGGTCAGTATGAGTTGGTTTTTTATGCTGGTGAATATTTCGAAAAATCGGGCGTCGTCGCGGCGGGACCACGGTTTCTCGATGACATTGTCTTGAGATTTGGCGTCTCAAACGCGGACGAGCATTACCATGTGCCACTTCTCGTCTCACCATATAGCTATTCGACTTATCGGGGGAGCTAAACCGGCGCGCGGGCATACTAAAACAGGGCGGAAGCCGGCTTAATCGGAATAATTCGAAGGGCTGCTGCTTCCAAGAATGGGGACAGACAAATGAGCGAAATTTCACCAAACGCGTCCGCGGCAGGATCAGGGGCAACTAATGTTCGAGATCCAAACCACATGCCGCCAATCGGGCAAGCCATTCCGCTGGGCATTCAGCATGTCCTGGCAATGTTTGCCGGTAACATCACAGTTCCCCTTATTATTGCCAATGCAGCAGGATTGGCAGGGGCCGATACGGTCTTCCTGATCCAGATGTCAATGCTGGTGGCCGGTTTGGCAACATTGCTGCAAACCATCGGCCTCGGTCCCGTAGGCGCCCGCCTGCCCATCATGCAGGGGACCAGTTTTGCCTTTCTCCCCGTGCTGATTCCCATCGCCAAAGCAGCGGGTGGACTGGCTGCTTTGCCGATTATATTTGCCGCAACGCTGGTTGGCGGCCTTTTCCATTTCCTGATCGGGACTGTCATCGGACGGTTCCGCGGCATTCTTCCGCCACTGGTCACCGGACTGGTAGTCATGTCCATTGGTCTCGCGCTGATTCCGGTGGGTGTCGAATATATGGGCGGTGGTAAATTCGCCAAATTCGTCACCAAGGACTTCGGTGCCTGGTACCATCTGTTCCTCGGATGCCTTGTTATCGTCAGCATTCTGGCCGCCAAGTTCCTGACCAAGGGCATTGCCTCGGCATCAGCCATCCTTATTGGGTTAATAATCGGCTATCTGGTGGCCATCCCCATGGGCATGGTCAATGCAGAGAAAATCACCAACGCCGCTTGGTTTTCCATCCCCGAACCTTTGAAATACGGTTTTGATTTCACTGGCGATCTCGCCATGACAGCGATCATCGGCATGTGTCTGATGGCAATTGTCTCGGCGATCGAGACTGTCGGCGATATTTCAGGTATCACCAAAGGCGGTGCTGGCCGCGAGCCGACCACCAAGGAAATATCGGGCGGAACCATGGCCGATGGCCTGGGAACAGCGATTGGTGCCGTCTTTGGATCCATGCCCAATACTTCTTACAGCCAGAATGTCGGCCTGATTTCTTTTACCGGCGTGATGAGCCGGCATGTAGTGACAATCGGCGCCGTATTCTTGATCCTTGCGGCCTTTTTCCCTAAAATTGGTGCCATTGTTGCGGCGATGCCCAATGCCGTTCTTGGCGGGGCCGCCGTTGTCATGTTCGGCATGATCGCCGGCGCAGGCCTGAAGTTACTGAGTGACGTCGACATGGATCGCCGGAATATGGTGATTATTGCTTTGTCTCTCGGTGTCGGGCTTGGCCTGAAAGCAGAACCGGGCGTGGTTGCTGCCTTGCCAGGTTGGGCAACAATGTTACTGACATCCGGATTGTTTCCGGTCGCCTTCCTGGCCATTTTCCTGAACCTGATTTTACCAAAACACCTCGATGAGGCCTAAGAAGCAGAAAGACAAAACTTTGTTTTTAGCCTGACCGCTATAGCTAGACTGTAAGACCCGGAGAAATTTATGAGACAGAAAATACGCTTCGTTCAGAGGGGTGAAATCGTTGAGATGGAAAATGTCGACCCGACAAAAACCGTCTTGAATTTCCTCCGCTATGAGCAGGCGCTTACCGGGACCAAGGAAGGGTGCGCAGAAGGCGATTGTGGTGCCTGCAGTGTTGTTGTGGGAGAAATCATTGAAGGAGAATTGCGTTATCAGGCGGTCAACGCCTGCATCCAGTTCCTGCCGACATTGGATGGCAAGGAACTGATCACAGTCGAGGATTTGAAATCTGAAGATGGCAGCCTGCATCCGGTGCAGCAAGCTTTGGTCACCCGTCATGGAACGCAATGCGGTTTCTGCACGCCGGGCTTCGTTATGTCCATGTTCGCGGAAATGCATTCCAGCGACAATCCCGATCGCGGCCATGTCGACAATGTGCTGGCCGGAAATCTCTGCCGCTGTACTGGCTATGGCCCAATTATTCAGGCGGCACAGGATATCGCAGCAGATAAACCTCGCGACAAATTCCATGAACAGTCAAACGCAACGCTTAAATTGTTGTCCACTTTACAAGACGATCCAGGCTTGCATTTGACGTTTCAAGATCGCCAGTATTTCGCACCAAAAACAATTGTCGACCTGTCCGAAACTTTAAGCGAAAACCCGGAGGCAACCATTCTCGCCGGCGCAACCGATGTCGGCCTTTGGGTCACCAAGCAGCACCGTGAACTTGCAACCGTCGTCTATCTGGGACAGGTCGCCGAGCTTAAAATCATGTCGGTTGATGAGGGCGAACTTAACATTGGTGCCGGTGTCACCTATAGCGAAGCCTGGGAGGCAATTGCGTCGCTTTATCCTGATTTCGGTGAATTGATCCGCCGCATCGCCTCGACACAAATCAGGAATACCGGAACCATTGGCGGCAACATAGCAAATGGCTCGCCCATTGGTGATATGCCCCCTGCCCTGATTGTGCTGAAGGCCAGATTGCGATTGCGATCTGCCGACGGGTACCGGGATATTCCGCTGGAAGAATTCTTTATCGAATATGGAAAACAGGATTTGCGACAGGGTGAATTTGTAGAAAGGCTTTTTCTGCCTCTGCCGGAAAAGAACAATCACTTTTCAACCTACAAAATTTCAAAACGCTTTGATCAGGATATTTCCGCGGTTTGCGCTGCATTCCATCTGTCGCTCACTGGCGATAAAGTCGATAGCATTCGAATTTGTTACGGCGGCATGGCCGGAACACCCCTGCGCGCGAAGAAAACCGAAGCGGCGTTGCTCGGACAGGACTGGTCACTCGCCGTTGTAGAGCAAGCCATGCGGGCCATGACAGACGATTACCAACCCATGTCCGATATGCGTGCCAGTAAAGATTACCGGATGATGAGCGCTCAGAATCTGCTGAAAAAATTCTTTATTGAAACAACCAGCCCCGACGTCAAAACCCGCATCGTCGGAGAAGGGAAACTGGCTTATGCCTAATCCGTCCCCTTCGTCTGAAATCAAAGGCAAAGTATATAAAAGCCTTGCCCATGACAGCGCCGCCAAACAAGTTGCCGGGGAAGCTGCGTATATCGATGATATCGCCGAACCCAAGGATATGCTGATGCTTTATGTCGCGCAAAGTGAGAAAGCCCATGCGCGGCTGCTCAAGCTTGATGTTTCAGCGGTCAGAACTGCCCCGGGTGTTGCCGCGGTTCTAACCGCCGGCGATATCCCAGGTATCAATGACGCATCTCCCATCGCTGGCGATGACCCCTTGTTCTCGGAAGATCTGGTTGAATGTGTTGGTCAATCCATCTTTGCCGTTGCCGCCGAAACCATCGAACAGGCGCGGTCTGCGGCCAAGTTGGCGGTCGTTGACTATGAAGAACTCCCGGCTTTACTAACGGTCGAGCAAGCCATCGCCGCCGAGTCCTTCGTTCTTCCCTCTCGCGAGATTGTCCGCGGCAACCCGGCTGAGGCCATTGAAGCGGCACCTCACCGGATCAGTAAACGCCTGGAAATTGGCGGACAGGAACATTTCTATCTGGAAGGACAAGTCGCTTTTGCCGTTCCCGGAGAAGACGGCGATGTGTTCGTATATTCGTCGACCCAGCATCCGACGGAAGTACAGCATAATGTGGCTAAAGTCCTGAAAGTAGCCGATCATTCCATAATCACCGAAATCCGCCGCATGGGCGGTGCCTTCGGCGGCAAGGAAACACAAGGCGCCTGGTATGCGGCCATGGCTGCATTGGCCGCCGTAAAAACCGGTCGTCCGACAAAAGTCCGGCTGGACCGCGACGATGATATGGTCATGACCGGCAAGCGTCATGATTTCGTCGTCAACTTTGATGTCGGCTTCGATGACGACGGCCGTATCCTGGGCGCCGATTTCGTTTTCGCGTCGCGATGCGGACGTTCTGTCGATTTATCGGCCTCTATCAATGATCGCGCCATGTTCCACGCGGATAACTGCTATTTCCTGGAAAATGTCTCCATCGTCTCGCATCGCTGTAAAACGCATACTGTCTCCAACACCGCCTTTCGCGGGTTTGGCGGACCACAAGGCATGTTGGCACCAGAACGGATGATGGATGTTATTGCGTCTTACTTGAAAAAAGACCCACTGGAAGTGCGCAAGATCAACCTGTATGGCAAGACAGAGCGAAACGTGACGCCGTATCAAATGACCGTCGAAGACAATGTTGCGCCGGAAATAATTGACGCCCTTGTTACGTCTTCAAACTACGTGGCTCGGCGTGACGCTATCCGCAGATTTAACGAGACCAGCCCGGTTTTGAAGAAGGGCATTTCGCTGACACCGGTTAAGTTCGGTATTTCCTTTACAGCAACGCATCTAAATCAGGCCGGCGCGCTGTTGCATGTCTATACGGATGGCAGTGCCATGATCAATCATGGCGGAACAGAAATGGGGCAAGGCCTCTATACCAAAGTTGCACAGGTCGTCGCGGAAATACTGCAAATCGATGTGGACAAAGTCAAAATTACGGCGACGCGCACGGACAAGGTGCCAAATACCTCACCCACGGCAGCGTCGTCCGGATCGGATCTAAATGGCAAAGCTGCTGAAGCGGCGGCCAAAACAATCAAGGAACGGCTCGTCGCCTTCGCGGTTGCCCACTATAATGTGGACGAAGACGCTGTTGTCTTCCTACCCAACCGGGTTCGCGTCGGGTCCGAGGAAATGGCTTTCAAAGATTTGGTGCTGGCTGCTTATATGAACCGCATTTCCCTGTCAGCGACAGGATATTATCGCACGCCGAAAATCCATTATGATGCTGCCACATTGTCTGGGCGCCCGTTCTACTATTTCGCCTATGGTGCGTCGGTCTCCGAAGTCGTCATTGATACCCTCACGGGTGAAAATAAGGTGGTCGCGGTCGACATCCTGCATGACGCCGGCAAGAGCCTTAATCCGGATATCGACAAGGGGCAAATCGAAGGTGGATTTATCCAGGGCATGGGCTGGCTGACGACGGAAGAACTCTATTTTGATGCGCAGGGTGTTCTCAAAACCCACGCCCCTTCCACCTATAAAATACCGGCGTGCAGTGATCGGCCGGAGATCTTCAATATGGAAATTTTTGAAGATGGCGTAAATGTCGAGGAAACAATTTTCAAATCCAAAGCCGTCGGTGAGCCGCCCTTGATGCTGGCCATCTCAGCCCTCTCAGCAATCGCCGATGCCGTCAGCAGTGTCTCAGACTATGAGCAATATCCGGATCTGGATGCCCCGGCGACGCCCGAGCGGATCCTGATGCGTGTTCACGAGATGGAAAAGGCGCGGCAAAAGCCTGTATCAATCGAGGCAGCTCAATGAGCAACTGGCCCAGCATATTGACAGCCATCGACGACCTTGCAGAAGCTGCTGTCCTTGTCACGGTCGGCGAGGTGAAAGGATCGACACCCCGCGAAACCGGCGCCAGCATGCTCGTAACAGCCGGTGATCTTACGGGGACCATTGGCGGCGGGCGGCTGGAATATATGGCGGTGGAAAAAGCGCGTAGGCTGCTTGACATTTCTTGCGAAAAGACATCGCTTCGCCTTCAGGTTCCCCTGGGGCCGGAGCTTGCCCAATGTTGCGGGGGACATGCAGATATTCTCATTAGCAAATTGACGGAAATCGATTATTCTATTTTTAACCGGTTAATTAAAAATAATTCAAAAACCGTCCTTTTAACTCATTGGACGGGCGATGAGTGTCGCCGACAGCTGCTGTCGACTAATGATACCATGCTGTATCTGGATAAACCTTTACAAGCTGCAATTCATCGAAAACTGGCGGATCCGGGCGCGGAAATTGTCCCATCCTCTAGTTCTAATGACGCGTCCTTTAGCCTGGTTCAATCGATGTCTACATCGGAATTTCATGTGACACTGTTTGGCGCAGGACATGTGGGCAAAGCCGTGGTCGCCGCGTTGGCGCCGCTGCCCTGCTCGATTACATGGATCGATGAACGAGCCAACGAATTTCCAAGGTCAATACCGGAGAATGTCGTAAAGCGTGTGACGAGCTCAGCCACTGCCGAAGTTTCTAATTTGCCGGCCGACAGTTATTTTCTGGTGATGACCCATAGTCATCAACTGGATCTGGAAATTTGCGAAACGGTTTTAAAGGAAAGCGGTGAAAACTATTTAGGTCTTATTGGATCCGCCACGAAAAAGAAGAAGTTCGAGAAACGGCTGGCCATTCGTGGATTGAGTGATGCAGACATTGCCCGGATCACCTGCCCTATCGGTTTGAGTGAACTTGGTGGCAAGCGTCCGGCCGAAATAGCCGTCAGTGTCGCAGCCGAAATACTTATTGCAGTACAAAGAACGGCGCAACTAAAGTCGTCGGATGAAACACAAGGCGCCTGGGCGCAATTATAGGGAAAATGGCAAATCCATAAGCCGAAAACCGGCAAATGATTTGCACATCGAGGGGAGAGAGTTACATGACGAGTAGCAGCGGAACGACGCCGCAGCTTGAATTGAAGGGGATAACGAAACAGTATCCCGGTTGCCTGGCCAATGATCATATCGATCTGAAAATCATGCCAGGTGAAATTCATGCGTTGCTGGGAGAAAACGGCGCGGGCAAAAGCACCCTGGTGAAAACCATTTATGGCGTTTTGAAAGCCGATGAAGGAGAAATTTTCTGGGAGGGCCAACTGACCGAAATTCCCAACCCACATACGGCGCGAAAAATCGGCGTTGGCATGGTATTCCAGCATTTCTCCTTGTTCGAAGCCATGACCGTGACTGAGAATATTGCGCTTGGCATGTCGGGCAGCCAAAATATGAAGGAGCTGGAAAAGCGGATTGTCGAGATTTCCAATAGCTACGGATTGCCGCTGGACCCAACCCGTCAAGTGCATACCCTGTCGGTCGGCGAGAAGCAGCGCATCGAGATTGTTCGCTGCCTGCTGCAAAACCCGAAGCTGCTGATCATGGACGAGCCGACTTCTGTGCTGACGCCGCAGGAAGCCGACAAGATGTTCGAAACCTTGCGCCGGTTGTCGTCGGAAGGGGTGTCGATCCTCTATATCAGCCACAAACTCGATGAGATCAAGGCGCTGTGTCACAAGGCGACGATCCTGCGCGGCGGCAAATATATCAGCGAATGCGATCCCACCCAGGAAACCGCGAAAAGCCTGGCCGAGATGATGATCGGCACCGATCTGAAGGCGCCGGAGCATCATGAAGGGGCCGAGC
>Ga0315336_1001605_pt1 | contig 41642 bp, 38 predicted proteins | sample ASW5metaG_FD_204512 | JGI IMG/M metagenome (GOLD analysis project Ga0315336, IMG submission 204512) | Ammonia-oxidizing marine archaeal communities from Monterey Bay, California, United States - ASW #5 | ecosystem: Environmental > Aquatic > Marine > Intertidal zone | place: USA: California... | reverse complement strand
CCTAACCTTCTTGCCGATTCTCACGAAATCAGCAACTCCTAGATTGCCAGCCCGCCACCCGACGTTGTACATCCTAGCGACCGCCGCTTCCCAACCACCGCGCTCCAGTTCATACTCCACGACACGCATATCGTCGAACAGTTCACTCATCATCAAAGCGTCTGTGGGTGCTTGGCCCATCGAGTCGAGCGAGTGGAGTCGTCGCTTCAAGTCCTCTGGCTGAGAGGGATAATCCTTCTCTTCCAACGTTGCCCCTAATGCCTTCCTGATCGCCGTGAAGTACATCTCAACTAGCTCCTTCTGCAACGAGCGCTAGAGGCTTACATCTTGGTCGGGATGGGCCTCCTGGGGCGGGTTCTTCCCTCTTGTCTGCCCTGAGTTTCCTGGACGCTTCTTAGCCAATGGACACTACCTTCTTCGCAGGCTGGTCAGTGAAGATGCTTTGTAGGTGCCGACCCCACTTTTCGAGTGCCGCCTTCTTCTCGGGGTCTCGCGAGTACCTCTCGTACACCGTCTGTGTCACGCCCTGCGGCGTGTGGCTGAGGATTGCCGCGACGACGAGCGTATCCACGCCGATGGACGCCATCAACGTCGCCGCCGTTCGGCGTAGGTCATGCACCGTGAAGTGAGACAACCCTAGGGCGTCCAGGTTGTCATGGAGCGCCGTCGATACCTTGTCAGGTCGGATAACCCGCCCGCCGCGCGCGCCGCAGAAGATAGGCCCGCTATCGGTTCGTGGTTGGCTGTTCAGCGCTTCGAGCGCAAGCTTCGACAGCGGTACACGGTGCGCCTTGCCGTTCTTGCTCTTGTGGGCCGGGATGGTCCACCACGTGTCGCCGTCGCTCAGTTCCGCCCATTCGATGCCGCAGACTTCGCCGACTCGCTGACCGGTGACGAGCACGAACCGCAACGCCGCCTTGTACGCCGGTTGCATCGCCACGCCATCAAGGGCCGTCCAAAATTGCCGGATCTCTTCAGGCGTCAACACGCGCTCGCGAGCGATTTCCTGCACTACCGGCCGCACGCCCATCGCCGGATTGTCGGTCACTAGTTCGCGTTCGATCCCAAACCGGAATATCTGAGAAACCACATCTCGGAGCCGGTTCGCCATGACCGGAGCCCCCGCCGCCTTGGATTCAACCAAGGCCCGCACGTCCGCCCGAGTGATGGACGCCGCCGGTTTCGAGTACCACGGCTTGAGGTTAGCTTCGATACGCCGTCTGGCGACCTTTCCGCGATCCTTGAATGTTGCCGCGTGGCGTTGCAGGTATAGCTCGGCCAGTTCGCCAAATCGCATCCCCCTCACAGAGTCGTCCCGCTTGGCCTGTACGGGGTCCTCGCCGGTATCCACTGCCCGCCTCAGTGCCGCCGCCCGTTTCCGCGCCGCCGCGACACTCCAGACTGGATAGCGCCCGATCGTGTACCGCCGAGCTGTGCCCTTTGCCCGGTAGCTGAGCACGAACGATCGCACGCCGTTCGCCGTGACGCGAAGCCCGAACCCAGGAACGCCCCCCGCGCCGTCGTAGTGGATCACATTGCCGGTCTTGGGAGGGTCGAAACCACGTACATTCTTGTCGGTCAACATTTGCACTTTGCCCTTCTGTAGTTACACTATGTCTACACAATGACGCCTATAGAGAGCATACACAGAGTTACAGCGTGTTGCAAGGACGTATCAGTCACCGCTTGTAAATCAATGACTTACAAGGTAGATAACCCCGGTTTTACTCGGGCTCTCCCTTGGGCTCGCCACCCACGGCGAAGTGCCAGTGCAGGATCTCCTAGAAGTTATCTTTACCTTTCAAGTAGAGTCGCACAGTCTAGTCCGTGGGTGTGTGATCGATTGCATCCTTGCCGATGAGCCCGCTCCTCGAATCTACGTCGCGGCGATAGATTCTGGCCTTCCCTTTGGGAAGCGGCATCCCGAGGGCAGGTGACGAGATGAGCAAGAAATCAGGGTTTACGGTGCCGCCGCGTGAGACGGCAATCACCGGCGGTGCGGCAGAATATTGGCGAACGTCAGGGTTTTGTGGTCTGTGGAGGGTACCCGTGGTATGTGCCCGTGGCTACCACGGCGGCCGGTCCACGCATGGTGACGTCGTCGCCCGACCAGGTGACGGTCAAGTCACCGGCCGGAGTCGTGACACGCACCGGGCTCGTTGCTTTGCCGGCAAGAATTGCGGCGACGGCAGCTCCCGTGGACCCGGTTCCGGAACTGATCGTTTCGCCCGCGCCTCGCTCCCAAAACCGGACGTCGATAGTGTGACCGTCAAGGGGTTTGACGAACGAAACGTTGGTGCGCTGTTGAAAGCGCAGGTGACGCTCGATCAGCCTGCCGAGAGCCCGCCAATCCGAATCAAAGTCTTCGACAAAGAGAACGCATTGCGGATTGCCCACGCTCAGGATCGTTACCGTACTGGCGCCGAGATCGGTTTCAAGTGTACAGCCTACCTCCCCTGGGTCATAGGACGGCCGGCCCATCGTCATGTCGAAGACGAATGTGTGACCGAGCCGCTCGACCACTCGCAACACTTTTAAACCCGCCTGTGTCGTGATGCGCAATGGCGTCGCCGATGGGCTTTCAGTTTCGAGAGTGGCGGCGACACAACGGGTTCCATTGCCCGAGATTTCCGCCTCGCTACCGTCGGAGTTGAAGATGCGCAACGATGCATCGGTCGCGCCACGATCGATCCCCGGTGCATCGAGCACCTCAAGCCCGTCGGCGCCGACGCCTTCGTGACGATCGCACATCGCACAGGCGAGTTCCGGGAGGTCGCCTTCTTTGAGGCCGAGGGACTCGAGTTCGCTCCAACGAACGACAAGAAAGTCGTTTCCCGCCGCCTGGCACTTGGTGAATGAGATTTGCATCACGAGGTAAGTTGAAAGCCCCGATTGTAGCGAACAGGGGCGGCTCTAATGGGTTTCCAACTTCGCGACGGTTGCTGCCAGGGGTGAAGGCTGTGGGTCGAGCGCTGCCGCTTCCTTTACGTAGCGCAGCAGGTCCGGACCGGCATCTTTCGGGAAGTCGATCCTCTCGCCGCGGTGCAGCGTGTAGGGGACGCCGTCTTCGATGACCAGGCACGCCAATCGTCCGCCGTAGGCCGACGCCATGCCGACGTCAATCATCACGACCCGCCCGCCGAAGCGCGGCCAAACGGTTCCGGGAGAGACGGTATGGCCGATGACGATTCGTTTGGCCTCGAGGTTATCGAGCAGTTCCTCAAGATGGGGCTCTTCGATCGCCTCTTCCTGCTGCGCCAGACCTCAATACCACAACGGCCCTTCACTGTTCGTCGTGATGCCCGCTTGCAGCTTGCTGAAATAGCGAAGCTCGCCTACGATGCTCTGGTTCAGCCACTTGAGGCTTTCGCCCACGAAGCCCGACCCGATGCCGCCGTGAAGGAAGATCGTATCGTTGATCTTGATCACAGCGTTGTGACCGGCGATCCACTTGCCATAAGTTCCCAACACGTCGAACGCCTTGCGGTGCTCGAAATAACCCAACGGATACCTCGCAAACCACGCGACGCGATACGCATCGTTGAAGTCGGGTAGTCCACCACCCGATGGATTGGCCTTCTGTTCCTTCTTGTACTGTTTGTAGGCCTTCTCCCGAAGGTCTTCGGACTGCTCGGCCGCGAACGCTGCCCACTCGCCGGAATGGACATAGTTCAACTGCCCATACACGTTCATCGCTTCGTGATTGCCGATCAGCGCGTGGACGTATCCCTTGGCCTTCTTTGCTTCGTCCTCGAGACGCATCAGCAGGTCCATGATCTTGCGGGTGTCCGGTCCACGGTCCGGCACGTCGCCGGTCTGGACCAGATGTGTTTCGCCGCCGATCCAATGGTCGTCTTCGTCGATCAGGCCCGCCGAGCGCAGCAAGGCGACAAACTGGCCGTAGTCGCCGTGGACATCACCCACCGCCACAATCTTCTTAATCCCTTGCCATTCCTCTTTCGCGGGCGCGGTCCCTGCCGCTAATGTGGCAATGGCAGTGATCGCAATCAGCTTCAGAAACATTCGACGCGTGTGTGCCAGGGTGTTCAAAATTAGCCACTCCCTTTCCGAGGCGCTTTGCTCTCACCTTAGCAATGCTCCCCAAGAAGCAGACGCGCTTCCACGCACTCCTGCCGCGAAGCGAAGGCTTCTATCTGGTTAGACGGTGCAACGCCCATGAGCGTTGCCGCTGCTACATGAGTTGGAATAGACCGGCGATCTTCTGCTGGACCCAAATCAGGGCGATCAGGACGATCAATACGATCACAGCCATGCCGATCATCTTCTTACGTGTAAGCAAAAGGGGTTTCATGATTTGGCGTCCAGCGGTGCCTATTCCGAGCCTTTCGGCTGCACGACCGGCAGCCCCGCTTCTTTCCACTCGGTGATGCCACCGAACTCGATCCCGGTGTGGCCGTTCTTCGCCAATAGCTCGGCTCCGCGGCCGGCACGCCCACCGCGCATGCAGTAGACGACGACCTTGCGGTCCTTTGGAATCTCCGAGACGCGGCTTTCCAGCTCATCAATCGGGATATTGACGTATCCCTCGATGGCGCCATGTTCGACCAGCTCCGCGGGGCGGCGGACATCGAGCAGATAGACATTCTCTCCACCGTCAATGCGGCCCTTCAAAGCCGCGGGGTCGAAGGGCTTTGCTTTGACGACCTCGGCCGGCTCCTGATGGCCCGCTTCGGCGGCCGGCTCTTCGGCCGGTTCGCTGGAGCAGCCCGGCGCAGTGAGTAGAGCGGCGAACAACAACGCTGCTGGGAATCGGTAGTTCATGAGAATCTCCTGAGGGGATCAGTCGCGAACCCAGTATAACGGGCTCGTCCGTAGTCGAACCTAGTCGCCCGGGTGCTCCTGCAAGTATTTCAGGAACGCGGATGCGGTCGGCGAAAACGTCTTGCGCAGCCGTTGCAGGATGCCTACCGGGCGCACCAATTCGGGCGCGTCAATGCGGCGCGACACGAGCCGCCCTTCCGTGACTTCCTGCCTGATGGTCCGCTCCGGCAAGATGCTGATGCCGGAGCCGATCACCAATGCTTCTTTGATCATCTGAATGTTGTCGAACTCCAGTACAACTTTCCGTTGCAGTCCCCTCTCTCGAAAGAAGCGATCCATCGCTTTGCGAATCGAGAGGTTCGGATCAAAGCTCACGAAGTCCTGTCCGGCCAAGTCAGCGACTTCGACAGTCCGCCGTCGTGCCAGCCGATGTTGCGGATGGCAGACGATGACCATCTTTTCGATCCGCCAAGGAGTGACTTTGAGGTTCTTCGCCGCCGTCGGGTAGCTAATCAACCCGAGATCAGCCTGGTCTCCCCGCACTGCTTCGTACACTTTCTCCGGGTGCATGTATTCGAGATGCACTCGTGCCTGTGGGTGCTCCTCCTCGAAGTCCTCGCGAATGCGGCGCATCTCATAAAGGCCGGTCGAGTAGATCGAAGCGACGCGGACTGTGCCGACCAACTTCCCCTTCAGCGCATCGATCTGCGCCCGCATCCCCTCGTAGCGCCGCACAATGTCGCGGCTCGCGTCGAAGCAGATTTGTCCGGCCGGGGTGAGTTTGAGCGGACGCGTGCTGCGGTCGAGCAGCACGACGCCCATCTCGTCTTCCAGATGCTTGAGAAGCTGGCTCGCCGCGGATTGAGAGATCCCGTTCATCTCAGCGCCGCGGCTGACGCTGTGGTTTTGGGCGATGTCCCGAAAGACCTTGAACTGGCTGGCGTTCACGGCAGGTAAATATTAGTATAGCTAATTATACTGGCAGCCCTGCATCATTAGACTTAATGTCCAAGAAAGCCGGCTATGCCTATTCGGCCGTCCCGCTTGGCTCCGGGCGGAGTTGCGCGGCCAGTTTCGCCACCAAGGTTTCAATGCGGTCCCGCACGTCCTGATACACGATCATCGGTTGGCCAATCGGGTCGTCGACTTCCCAGATTAGGTTCCCACCTTTGAAGCCTGGAAAAAGATGCAGGACGGTCATCCTACTCATGTTGACCAGTAGGTCGACCTGCTCCGCCGCGATCGACTGAATGGTCTTTGGGGTTTGCCCTTCCAGCGAAACCGACTTCTCGGCCATCGTTGCAATCGTCTCGGGCTGGACGATTGACGCCGGGTAGACGCCGGCGCTCAAGGCAGCGATCACATCACTGTGTTGATGCCGCGCGAAGCCCTCAGCCATTTGGCTGCGACACGAGTTCCCGATGCACACGAACAGCACGCGCGCCGGAAGCTCGGTCGGCAGAATCATTTCTTGTCGGGTACTTTCCGCAGGAGAATCTCATGGATCCGCGTGTCGCCGGTCATCTCCGGATGGAATGTAGCCGCCAGATGGTGACCGTGTTCCACGAGAATCGGGTTGCCATCCAGAGATGCCAGTATCCGCGCTTCGCCGCGAACCTCCCGGATAATCGGCGCGCGGATGAAGACCGTTTCCAGTGTGCCCGGCGAAGTGAGGTCCTCGAACGCTTTCTCGGGCTGTACGCTGCGGATGGCGCTATCGACCTGCCGCCCGTAGGCGTTACGCTCGACGGTCATGTCGATGATGCCGAGCGAGCGCTGAGCGGGCGATGTCACTTCCGACGCAAGCAGAATAGTGCCCGCGCAGGTGCCGAGGATCGGCTTCTCGTCAGCAAAGTTCTTGAGCGGCTCGAACAGGTTCTCGATGTCGAGCAGCTTCAGCATGGTGGAACTCTCTCCACCGGGTAGGATCAGTGCATCGATCTCCGCAAGCTGTCGGGCCTCGTTAACGTAGAGCACGTCAACGCCCAGCTTCTGCAGCATATGAGCGTGCTTCTCGAAATTACCCTGGATTGCGAAGACACCGATCTTCATCCGGCTTGCATGACCTTCCCGGGTATTCTTTCGAAGTGGAGATGCGCCGCTTGCCTACCAGCCGCGTGTTTGGAGAAGTTCTTTCTCGTCGAGTGAGGCGACGTTGATGCCGCGCATGGCTTCACCCAACTCTTCGCAGGCTTCGAGCAGTTTGTCAGGATCGTTGAAGTAGGTAGCGGCTTTGACGACGGCCTTGGCGCGCCGGGACGGATCTTCCGACTTGAAGATACCGGAGCCGACGAACACCGCTTCGGCGCCGAGCTGCATAACGAGAGCGGCGTCGGCCGGTGTAGCGATCCCGCCCGCGGAGAAGTTCGGTACGGGCAGCTTGCCGTGTTCGGCGACGTATTGCACGAGTTCAAACGGCGCTTGCAGGTTCTTCGCGGCCGTCGCCAACTCGTCCTTGCCCATCACGGTGAGCTGCTTCATTTCTCGTTGGATCGTCCGCATGTGGCGCACGGCCTCGACGATGTCTCCCGAGCCTGCCTCGCCTTTGGTGCGAATCATCGCCGCGCCTTCGCCGATGCGGCGGAGCGCTTCACCCAGATTGCGCGCGCCGCATACGAACGGCACTTTGAAAGGGCGTTTCTCGATGTGGTGTGCCTCGTCGGCCGGCGTGAGGACTTCGCTCTCGTCGATGTAGTCGACCTTGAGCGCTTCCAGTACCTTCGCCTCCATGAAGTGCCCGATCCGGGCCTTGGCCATGACGGGGATGTGGACCGTTTTCATGATCTCGCGCATTTTAGAGATGCTCGCCATGCGAGCCACGCCACCCTCTTTGCGGATGTCGGAGGGGACGCGTTCGAGCGCCATAACCGCCGTTGCGCCGGCGTCCTCTGCGATCTTGGCTTGTTCGGCGTTCGTGACGTCCATAATCACGCCGCCCTTGAGCATTTCGGCCAACCCGGCCTTTAAGCGAAAGTCTTCATCTAGGAACATTGCTGCTGCCTCCGATTGCTACCGCGGGTACCACCCGTTGCGACTGCTTTGCCCGCGCCCCTAACGAACCTCTCACAGGCGCGAGGCTCGCATGGGACGGCTTTAGGGTACCACTCATCGTAGCGCCGGTCCCGTTGCGCGGCAAGACCCCTATCCGCTCGCAAGAGCTGGCCCGTCCCGCCGGTAGTTCTGGTCCACGTTGGGATCGACATCAAGGAAAGGAGGCGCGGGTGTCAACCTGCGCCTCCGCGGGCGGAAGGTCGCGGAAGGCCCCTGGAAGGGGCCCGGCAACCCGCGCAATCCGCACACCCATCCGCCCGTAGCAACAGGCCTCCTCGGCGTCCCGCGCCCGAGCAGACGCGTACAACGAACCACCCCAGTTCTCCATCGTGGGGAAACGTGTAACTTAATAGGGTGATGAGCCCGGACGAAATCTACACCACCGTCAAGGAGATCCGTGACCGCGCCCGCGACCGGTACCAGAAGAAGGTCTCGGCAGTGGCCGATTTCGAGCTTCCTTCGCTCGACGGACTCGGCAATGCCCGCGACGCGGCCGAAGGGCACGTCGCCTCCATCGGACGCGTGAATCCCCGTCCACCGGGGCTGGTCAACAACATCGCCCAAGGGCTGAAGAAGCTCGTCGGACGGGCTCTCGATTGGCACATCCGCGATCAGGTGGACTTCAATCGCGCCGTAGTTCGCTTCATGGATACCGTGATCGAAGTTGAAGCTGAACAGAACTCCAACCTCGTCCGTGTCGCCCGAAGCGTCGCCTCACTCAAGGAAACCCACGAAGAGCGCTATCACGAGTTGAAGGGGCTGATCGAGCACATGAGTGAGCAGCAGGACGACATGCTGCGCCACTGGAATCAATGGCGTCCGGCCTGGGAAGAGCGTCTCACGGCGTCAGAGATCAGCCTGTTGCACTCGATACGGGAGATGGAGGCGGGTGCGCGGGAGCGGGAGGAGCGCGTGCGGGAGGGGGAGGCGTCGTTCCAAACCCTGGTCGAGTACAAACACAAGCAATACCTCGACGCCCTCGCGAAGGCGACGGACGAGATTCAGGATCGCTCCTGGAACGACATCGAAAAGCTTAAGTCGCAGCAAGAGGATTTGATCCACACCGAGCTGCGTTTGATTCGCCGCAGGGCCGCCGGTGGCAGCGCCCCGAGTGCATCAGCCCCTGTTGCGCCAGCGTCCGCCGGCGGCAATGAACAGGCTCCGGCTGCGAATAGCTTCCCGCCTCTCGAAAACTTTGACTATGCCCGCTTCGAAGAGCGCTTCCGAGGCCGTGAAGACTACGTAGCGCGATCGCAGCAATTCTATCTTTTGCGGTTTCGTGACTGCCGGCGCGTCCTCGATCTTGGCTGCGGGCGCGGCGAGTTTCTCGAGTTACTCAGCAAAGAAGGAATCGAAGCCCAGGGTGTTGATCTCGACGCCGATGCGGTCGCGGCCTGTCGCGAGAAGGGCCTCGCTGTCTCGCAGGCCGATCTGTTCCAGTTCCTGGCCGAGCAACCGAATGGTTCGCTCAACGGCATTCTGTGCTCGCACGTGGTCGAGCATCTAGCGCCGGCACGCATCGCCGCTCTCGTCACTACAGCCGCCGAGAAGCTCGCGCCCGGGGGGCTTCTCGCGATTGAGACCCCCAACCCTGCCTGTTTGGCGACCTTGGCGGGAGATTTCTTTCTCGACCCCACGCATGTCCGGCCGGTTCCGTTCAATCTGTTACATTTCCTTTACGAGGAAGCGGGCTTGGGCGACATCGAAATTAAAGAGTTACGGATGGCGTCCGAGGTGATTCCTGAAGTTATGGCGCTCGATCACGTGGAAGGCGGGGAGGCCTTCCGCAAGAAATTCTTAGGTGGCCTCGATTACGCCATCTTGGGCCGTTTGCGGGCGTCTTGATGGAGTTTACAGGCGAGCGCGTAGTACCCGGTAAGACTGACCCCGACCTGATGAATGAACATTGGGCGCGGTACCGTTTCGCCGAGCCTCTTGTCTACGGCAAACGCGTCTTGGACGCTGGTTGCGGAACCGGCTACGGCTCGTCTTGTTTGGCGCGATCGGCGCGGCAGGTGCTGGCGCTCGATGCCTCCGGCGAGGCCCTCCGAGCAGCTCAGGCGGAATACGCTAACCCGAAAGTGGCTCTGCTTGAGGCTGACTGCGGACGGCTGCCGGTCCGCGACACCTCAGTCGACGTGGTGGTCGCTTTCGAGGTGATCGAGCATCTCGAGAACTGGGAGGTACTCATCGCCGAGGCGGTGCGCGTCCTGGTCCCGCACGGTCAGTTCGTCGTCTCCACGCCCAACCGCCGTTACTCCGAAGAGTCGCGACAGGAGCCCAACCCCTTCCACGAGCACGAATTCGAGTACCGTGAGTTCGAGTCGGAACTGGGCAAGCACTTCCCGCACGTCTTGCTGTTCCTCGAAAACCACTCCGACGCGATCACGTTCATCCCTCCGGAAGTCGAGGGCGTTCGTACACGTTTGGAAAACCGCGACCGCGACCCGGACGAAGCCCACTTTTTCCTCGCTGTTTGCTCAAAGCATCCGCAGCACGGATCGCCGGCGTTCGTCTTTCTCCCTTCGGGAGGAAACGTCCTCCGTGAGCGCGAGCAGCACGTCAATTTGTTGCGGGAGGAAGTACAGAAACGGCAGGTCGCGCTGGACGAAGCTACGGTGGAAATCGAGCGGCTAAACAGGCACCACGCCGAATCGCAGGAACAAGCCCAACAGGCGATCGACGCGCTGGAGCAGGAAAACGCGGACCGGACCAAGTGGGCCGAACAATTGCAGGCCGAGATTGAAAGCGTTCAGGCGGACCGCGAGACGCTCATCAAGCGCCTGGATGAGACAGAACAACGCGTCGTCGAGCGATCAGAATGGGCGATGAGCCTCGACAGTGAACTCACAAAAGCGCGGGAAGAGCTCGATCACATCAAGTCGACCCTCGCTTATCGCGCCAGCCGCCGCTTCGGACTCTTCCGCGAACCCAAGCCCAAAGGGGAGTAAGACTCCTTCAGACGGTGGCCGGCTCGGCCTCACTGCCCTTCGGCGGCCGTTCTTTCCACCAAGAAGCCAGAGTCGAGCCGGAAATATTCATCCACGTGCCGAAGATGGCTGGCCCCAAGGCGGCGCTGGGGCTCTTGAGCACTTCCATCGCGAGCGCCGTGCCCATGCCGCCGTTCTGCATGCCGACCTCGAAGGCCACCGTGCGGGCATCGCGTTCCTCGACGCCGGTCGCCCTCGCGCCCCAGTAGCCCAGCAGATACCCAAGACAATTGTGCACCAACGCCGCGGCGAATAACCCCGCACCCATCGTCAGGATCTTCTCCTGATTATTCGCTGCAATGATCGCGATGATGTAGCAAATCCCGCCCATCGATACCGCCGGCAAGCCGTGCTCCAGCCATTCCTGACGCAATAGCCCCATCAGAAGCAGCGCGATCGCCAGCGGGATCATCTGCCGCGCCAGAGTCGCGTCGACCGAATCCACCACGCCTGAGAAACCCAAGGCAAAAAACACCGCCGACAGCGCGAGCACAATCGGACGCCAGACCCGGCCCGGCGTCTTCGAGTGCATCATGGCGTTCGTAATCAGTCCCGCCCCGATGGGAAGGATGATCAACTCGACAATCGAGATCATCATCTTCCAGGCATCGATCTCCATCAGTCGGCCCGCCAGTAGCTTCATCGCCAACGGCGTCATCAACGGGGACATCAGCGTCGAACAGGCCGTCATCGTCACCGAGAGCGCCACATTGCCCTTGGCGAGATAAGCCATCACGTTCGAAGCGACCCCGCCCGAGCACGCCCCGATCAGGATGATCCCTGTCGCCACTTCCGGGTCGAAGTCGAAGGCCGTTGCAATCGCCCACCCGGCTGTCGGCATCACCGTGAACTGTAATAGGATGCCGACGCCGACGGCCTTGGGCATCCGCAACGCGCGTCCGAAATCGGCCAGGCTCAATGTCGCGCCCATGCCGAACATGATGAGCTGGATCAGCGGAACGATCAGCCGCTTCTGCTCGAAGCTGCCCCACGTAAGGAAGCCGCCCGGATAGAACAGCGCACCGATGAAGAAGGCGAACACCCAAAACGTGAACGCGAAAGTCTTCAGCGTCGGATGCATCTGGAAATACACCGCCAGCATCCCCACAATGCCGGGGCCGAGAAGCGACGTATTGCCCGTCGCCCAGGCGGCGAGCGCGGCTACGAGCCCCGCCGCGCTCAAGATCAGAAAGAGCTTACCCTGCCCGCCCTGTGGAGCTTCCGATGATGTTCCTGGCATGAATCCCCGCACCTCGCGGTTCGGTCCGCCTCATGGCGACGGCCTGATCCCGTTCAAACCCTGCTACAACCCCAACCCTGCTACTACTATTAGGACGTGCCGCGCGAGATGATTGGTCACGCCGCCCAGTCCGCCGTACCTAAACGCGGCATCGTATCACAACGCTGTCCCGCGCCGACGCCGGACCGTGTGTCGTTGCAGCGCACCGCACTCATCCTTCTCATCGTCACCGTGTTCGGTCTAGGTGCTGGCTGTCGCAAGAAACCGAAGTACCGCGTCCCGCCGCCGATCCCCGCCGTCTTGGGCGCCAAGGAAACCGGCCATGCCAGTTGGTACGGCCAGCCCTACCACGGCCGCCGCACCAGTAACGGCGAGGTCTATGACATGGACAAGATGACCGCCGCCCATCTGCGTCTGCCGTTCGGAACCTGGGTGCGGGTCAAGAACCTGGAGAACGGACGTCGAACCGAGGTTCGGATTAACGACCGCGGACCGTTCGTGAAGAACCGGATTATTGATCTTTCCCGAGAAGCGGCGCGCCGGATCGAGATGATCGGACCCGGCACGGCACGCGTGCGGGTGGAAGTGATCGCCTTGCCGGGAACGAGCCGGGGCGAACGCGCGCCTACAACCGCCTCGGCGCCACCCCCTGCAACAGCGCCCGCGACTCCTACGCCGGCGCCATCCGATCCGTCCACTTCCACCGAGCGGCCCTGCAACGATAGCCCCGGATACGGCGTGCAGGTTGGGTCCTTCGGAGTACCGGAGAACGCCGCGGGGCTTCGCGACAAGATGAACGACGCCTACGGCAACGCCAGGATCCTGCGAAAAGAGACACAGAACGGTCCGCTCTACGCGGTCCTGCTGGGCTCTGGAAGCGATTCGTACACCGCCAACGCCCTCATGGAACGCCTGCGCCGCGATAATATCGATGGGTTCGTTGTCTTTACAAGCGAAGGTGAGTTCTTGGATTGTTTATAATGTAAAAGATAACGACCTAAACGAACCGGCATTGTTCGAAAACAACTCTGTCGAGGGCGATACATCTGAATTCGGCCTGGTCGGCGACTCGCCGAAGATTCAGAACGTCCTGCGAATCATCCGAAAACTTAGCAACGATCGATCGCCTGTGCTCATCACTGGCGAGAGCGGCACGGGCAAAGAACTCGTGGCGCGCGCCGTTCATCAGGTTTCGCCCATCGCGGGGAAGAAGCTGATCCCGGTCGATTCGGCAACGATTGTCGGGTCGCTGATGGAAAGCGAGTTATTCGGCCACCAGAAGGGAGCCTTCACGGGCGCGGTCGACAAGAAGTTGGGCCTGGTGCGCGCGGCCGACGGCGGTACGCTGTTTCTCGACGAGATCGGAGAGCTGAGCCCCGAGACACAGGCGAAGCTGCTGCGGCTCCTCCAAGAGGGCGAAGTGAGGCCGATCGGCGACACCGATGTGCTTCGCGTCAACGTTCGTGTGATCGCGGCGACGAACCGCAACCTCGAAACCGCCGTCGCCGAGCGCCAGTTTCGCGAAGACCTGTACTACCGCCTCAAGGTCACCACCATCCGCATTCCGCCGCTGCGCGAACGCAGGGAAGATATTCTGCCGCTCACACGCCACTTCCTTCGCAAGTATGCGGTGCACTCGGTCAGCCTCTCGAAGGCTGTCGAACAGCGCTTCGTCAATTACGCCTGGCCGGGCAACGTGCGCGAACTCGAAAACATGATCCGGCAGATGGTCGTCATGAAATCGAATCCGCTCGTCGAGATGCGCGACCTGCCAACTCATCTACAGCCCAATGACTCCCTAAACGGCAACGGTTCGGAATCATTCCTGTCGCTCCACGAACTGGAGCGACGCCACATTCTGAAGGCGATGAATTACACGAACGCGGACATCAACGTGGCCGCCGGACTGCTCGGCATCAGCAAGACTACGCTCTATCGAAAGCTTAAGAAATACGAGGCCATCGGACGCGGCCACGGCGACCCCCAAGGGCTGCTGTTCTAACCGGCGCGTCCGAATATCGGGCCGAAGAGAATGCAGGCTGGCCTGCATATTTCACCACGGGCCGCTAGACGCTGGCGCCCCGGCCTGTGCGGAATTCCACATTCCTGATCGCAGCCGCTCAATTCAGATACTTATCCAGGTCGGGGTGCAGAAGCTCATCGATCTCGGGCCGCGAGAGGTCGTCGGCTGTAAGCACGTGGATCGGCGTCTCAATCCGCTTCTGGGGCGTCTGTCCGTCGAGCGCGTCCACGACACTCTTCACCGCGGTGAAGCCGATTTGAAAAGGATCTTGCACAATGAGTGCGTCCGTCATGCCGTCCTTCAGGTCCTGCTCGATCGTCTCACTGAAATCGAACCCGACGAGCAGCACCTTGTCACCCAACTCGCGGCCCCGGATCGCTTTCGCCGCGCCCACGGTTCCGGGTTCGGCGGAGGCAAACAGCGCATCCAAATCCGGATGAGCAGTGAGCATATTTTCGGAGATTTCCAAGGCCTTCGCGCGGCTCGACATGCAATAGCGCGCGTCGGCGATCTTAATCTCCGGGAACTCCTTCGCGAGCGTATCCTCAAAACCCTGTTCGCGCTGCATGGTCGACGAGCTGCCGGGGACCGACTTCACGATGGCGATCGTTCCCTTGTTTTCGATCAACTCGGCCAGTTTGCGCGCGCCGAGCACACCGGCCTGATAGTTGTTGGTTGAAACAAACGAAACGTAGTTCTCTGTGTTGATACCAGAATCGAAGATCGCGAGCGGTATGCCTTGCTCGGCCGCTCTTTCCACCGAACGCACGAGAGCCGTCGCCTCGGTCGGGGCGAGGACGATGCCGTCCATGCGGCCATTCACCATTGAATCGACAATCTCGATTTGCCGCGAGAAATCTGTTTCCTGCGCGGGGCCGATCCACTCGATGTCGACATCGGCTTCGCGGCCCGCGGCGACCGCCCCCGCATGGACACTCTGCCAGAACACATGGGCCACCGCCTTCGGCACAACGCCGATCCTACGCTTGCCGGAGGGCCGCTCGCAGCCTAACCAGCAAAGCGATAGTGCTAAGGCAAAGAGAATGAGAGTGCGAATTCTTGGCACAGGGGATCAACCGTTTCAGCGGGCGTCGGCGTGCTGGCTACAGCCCCTCTCAGGAGCCGTGTCCTACATTTTCGCCTACTGGACGCTGACCGTCAGGGTCTCTGACACGCCCTCGGCATTCCCGACATTCACCGAAATATGATCGACGGCATCGACATCACCGTCAACGTTCAGGTTCACCGTCGCGGTGAACTGGCTGCCGAAGGCCATCGAGCCTCCCCCTTGGTAGTAGGAGTTGAAGGCGTTTTCCACGTCGGCGACGATCGTACTTGCTTCGAGGCTGGCTCCGGGGACCGGTGTGAAGCTTAGCTCGATGTCTTGAATGGAACGCGACGTGGCGAAGCCCGTCACCTGCAAGGTGAGGCTGCCGGCTGTCGCCGAGGACAAAACCACGCTGCGCAATACGGGCCGGTCCCGTAGCACTGTCAGCGTCGTCCGCGGGGCGCTGCCCGGCGTGACATCGAGTCCCACATCGGTCGCTTCAAATGCTCCGCTGATGTTGATGACTCCGGCCACGGTCCCGGATTGAATCTGTACCGCCTGCGACCCGGTTCCGAAGATAGCGTTCGTGCTGTTCGCAGGGACAGTGAACCCCGCAACGCGGCCCCCGGTTGAGAACTGAATGGACGGATCGTTACTGAAAACATCGGAGACGAAGTCGAGTACGAGAACGCCCGTCAACTCCACCGGGTAAGGCTGGTCCAACGTGAGACTGACCGAAAGTTGATCGGCCGGGTCGACTACCTCGCTGCCGAGACTGATCACCGCGTTCGGCGCCGCCGCGACCGAACCACTGAGCAGGAACACCGCTTCGTTGACCTTGAGCTGTCCCGAGGACGTGCCGATTTCCGTGGGTTCGAAGAGCACCAGGAACTCCGTGGTCCCGCCGGGATTCAAGGTGAGCGGGAGGAAAGGAGTATTCTCCAAGCGGAAGTCGCTGCCGGAGAGCGCGATGGCCGTGACGTCCGTCGTAACGTTGCCTCCGTTGGTGACCCGAATGGTTCGAGCACCGCCGTCACCGACATCGGTGATGTCCTGCCATAGGAGCGTTTCGCCGCTTTCGATCGGAGTGCTGATCGAGTCGACGATCGATTCAAAGCTGAGCAGCGCACCCAAGGCGCGGCCGGCCAGGATTACGCTGCGCCCACCTGCCCCGAAGGTCACTTGCATCGAGCCTCCGAAATGAGAGAGCTCGGTGGGCGTAAACACGACATCGAAGCGCACGTTGCCCCCGGCGGGGATCGTCACCGGCAACAGCGCCAAGCCGGTGAGTGAGAACGCGCTGCCGCCGTCGAGTGTGACCGCCTCCAGGCTGCCGGGGGCCGTCCCGCGGTTGGTGACGATCATGGTTGCGGTCGTTGAGTCGTCGATCTCGGTGTCGGGAAACGAGAGCAGGCCGCCGTCGGGCAGCAGCGTTTCGTTGCCGTCCGGCAGATCGAAGCTCAGCGTGTAATCCGCTGCCTGTCCGTTGAGGACGACGAGAATATCAAAATTCAGGTCCGGCGCCGAAACGCGGCTATGGCTCAAGTTCAAATTTAATCGCGCCGTGAACGGGCCGATGCCCGTCGGGGTGAAGCGGACCCGGAAGTCCATGATGTCGCCGGGTTGGAGTTGCAGGGGAAGGTCCGCGCTCGTGGAAACAGCGAACGTCAGCGAACCATTCAGGCCAGGCTCTTCCACCCGAGCAGTCGTGTTGTCTTGCCCGTTGTACTGGATGCGCAATCTGCTCTCGACGGTTTGCCCGATACCGGCGGCATCGAGTGTGAGGATGCTGCCGTTCGTCAGCTCTGTGACGGTGTCGTCATCCTGCGCCAAGATCAGGAACTGCCCTCGGGCGGGGCCGGCGGCCCACAGGCTCAGAGCAAGAGCAATCAATGGTAGAAATCGTAGTCGCTTCAGCATGACTATCTCGGGGTCCCCACACTAACGGAGCCAAAGGTAATCGTCGTGGGATTGGACGGCGTCCCATTGTTGTCGTCGCTCCGGCTCACGCCGGCGATGATGGCGATGGCCGCTCCGGCACCGATGGCCGTAATCAGCCGCCATCCGAACGGGCTCTTCTTTTTCTTGGCTAACGTGGCTCCCTGGGCGTTCGTCTGCGTGATTACGGTTTCCGCCTGGAGTGCGCCGTGCGTCGCCGTGACTTGCATCTCAAACACACCCAGATCCGTGTTGGGCATCATGCCGCTAACAGCGGCGCGGCCCTGCTTGTCGGTGGTGAGGGTCGTAGTGCGAGTGGCTCCGTAGAACGTTGCGCTCGGCCCCGCGGCGGGCGTGGTGAAGATCACTTCCGCTCCGGCGACGGAACTGCCGGTATCGTCCTGAACCTCAACGACGGGCTGCGTAGCGGTTTTCGGCTCGATGTTGTTGATCGCATCCTGACCGGCGAGCACAAGAATGCGAATGGATTGCGGCGGCGGGTCTTGGCCCCACGCCGCCGGCGGCAGCGCCAGGAACGCGCTGAGTAAGAGACACAACCATAGGCATCCTTTATACATGTTTCCCCCGGGGACACGGCGCGAACGGGTCGTGCTGCGCCCCTTTACCACAATCTCAAACAGGCGAACATCTACGCCGCGTGGTTACTCAAATCACTGTATTCGCTAAGGTTGACAAGCCTTGAGGGGGTCAACCAGCGCGAGTGAACCCATGGCCAGACCAGACTATGACAATTCTAGCTAACAAAGCCCAGCCGTGGGAGGGGGCCGCTAACGCACCCCCATACCCCCCCCTGGGTCCCCCTTTGGGTCCTTGGCCTCGGGAGGCCTAGTTGTCAGGAACCGGGGCTCGCGGACTACGGTGCCGCCCGAACAGCGATCATAGCGTCTTCGCGGCTGCGGATCTTGGTGCCGTCCAGGCACTCCACCTCGATCACGATCGGCACAGCCTCTCCTGGCGTGACGCCCTCGGGAATGATGATGTTGATCTGGTTGAGGCCGACGCTCGACGACTGCAGGACCGCGCCAAGGACTGTCGCAACCTTACCTCCGACGAATACACGCACGGCCTTCTCCGTGACCGGAGCCGTGCCTGACGGTTGCGGAAGATCCCCGGTTGCCGGAACGGGGCTGACCGGACCCAGCCCGTTGCACCAAATCGTCGCCACGCCGCCGATCGCCGCGGGTTGGGTCACCACGCTTGGAATTGAATCCGACGGCTGCACCCAGGAGCCCGCGATGACATCGTCCCCGGCCTGCTTGAAGTTGGTGATGATCGCCTGCGTCGTGCCGGGTGGGTGCATATAGATCCCCTTCGAGGCCAAACTTTGCCAAACCGTGACGCCTTAACCGTTGATCAGTGCTTCGGCCTCAGTGGCCAGTTCGCGGACGATCTCGGCGGCGGGCTGAACCTTGTTGACCAGCCCGACGCCCTGGCCCGCGTAGAGGGCCATCGAGTCGATGTCACCCGTCGTTTCGCGGTGCGGTGTGTAGCTCATGAACCGCCGGACGTCGACTCGTTCGCCGCCCACGGTCGTCGATCCGATGACCGGCTCGTCAGGCAGGGCTTCGTTACCGCGCTTCTCATCGGCGAGCCACTGTTCGACGAACGCAGTCCGCAGGGTGCGGTGCGGAGCGTGCGGCCAGCTATAGCCGAAAAGCGTGGTGCGGACTGTATCTCCCTCGCTGGCATCGAGAATCTTCTGTTGATACACCGGATGCGTCCTCGCCTCCGCCGCTGCCAGGAAGCGTGTACCGAACACAGCTCCCTGCGCACCAAGCGCCAGCATCGCGACCAGCCCGCGCGCGTCGGCGATACCGCCCGAAGCGATGACCGGTGTTGGAGAAACGGTATCCACAACGCGCGGCACCAGCGTTAGCGTGGATACCTCGCCGCGAACATGTCCGCCCGCCTCGACGCCTTGGGCGATGATCAGGTCCACTCCCGCGTCCACGGCGGCTTTCGCTTCGTCAACGCTCCCGACCTGATGGACCACCTTGAGTCCTGCGTCATGCGCCGGCTTCACAAAACGTGACGGGTCGCCCCAGAAGAACGATACCAGCGGAACGCGTTCCTCAATGCAAACGGCGGCGTGCTCGTTGACGTCCGACGGCAACAGCATGTTGAGGCCGAACGGCTGGTCCGTCCGCTCCCTCAACGCGTGGATATCATTGCGCATGATTTCCGGCGGATTGCGGTTGAACGACATCAGCCCGCACCCGCCGGCTTCGCTCACGGCCCCGGCAAGCTCGGGTCCAACGATGAAGCCCATCGGGGCGCAGAAGATGGGGTATTCAATCCCGAGTAGATCGCATAGCGGAGTGCGCAGCTTCATGCAGGATACCGGCGGTCAAGCCAGGTCCGCAGATCTTCCATCGAAGACCAATCCGGCTCATCGGCGACGCCATAGCCCACGCATTGCAAACTGGCGCATTCGACCGAACCGTCGCGGATCTTCAAGAACCACTCTTCGCCGCGTTTTTCGTAGAGGTCGGTATTCCGGCTCGCGACAGAAGCCTTGTCCTTAGCGGACAACATCGAGAGGCCGTAGTTGTAGTGGTGACCGTTGCGCTCACAGTGCTCAATGCCGAGAATGGCCAAGGAAGCAAAGTCTTGCTGCAGCGGCACGATTGGCAAGTTCTGTAAATCTTCGCCGCTCATGAAGGCCGGGCCGCCCTCGCGGTTGTAGTGTGTGACGAGCGCGCGGTTGAGCAGCGACTTGAAGAAACCCTTGCAGTTCTTGTGCGAGGCGCCGTGATAGCCAATCCCGTAGGCGGTCTTGTAGCTGGTCAGCGAGCCATCGGCTTCATCGATCAACAACGGTTTGTGCTCCGCGATACGGCGGATCGCCGGAGCCGTTTCAGGGTCGAGCGTCAACGCTCGCGGCAAGGGCTGCTCGATCCAGAGCAAATGCTGGAAGAGCCCGAGTTGCTGCTTCTCAAGGTCGCGAACAAAGGCCTCGAATTCGGCGAGATCGTGGTAGGCCTCGTTGGCGTCCATCGTGACGTGCGCGCCGCGGTTGGTGGGCAGAATCTCCCAGATGCGCGCCGTGCGGCGCAGATCCTGCTTGCGGTCGCCGGAAAGCTTCACCTTGAAGTACCGCACGCCGTCCTCGCGGATATGCTCCTCGAGCGTCTCGGGCAGACCATCGTTGACACGCTGTTCAGCGGGCAGGTCGTCGCCCGTTATCGCGTCGCTGTTGCCCACGGTGTGACGAACGTGAAACGTCGTCAGCGGACGCGCGGTCGTGTAGTCGGTGACTCTGAGGCCCTTCGTTTCCGGATGGAAAGCGGCCGGCTCGAACCCCAAACGATCCTCGCGAATCATCGTGTGGATCGGCTCACCGGCCAACCGGCACACGGCATCGAGCATGGCCCGCTCGAACAGCGCCGCCGCGAAGCTCGACGTAAGCGCTTCCTGGTTGGCGTCCTCGCCCGCCCGTATGATCTTCGGGTAACACTCGCGCCAATGATCAAAAGGGCTTTTGAACTCTTCCGGCGAGGCCAGATAGATGTTCCGCGCGGCGTGAATCAGCCGCACAAGCTCGCGCAGTTTCAGGCCCTTATCCCGTCCGGGGCGCTTATCCAGCCAACGCACGGACAATCGATCCGCCGCACAACCGAAGCTCTCATTGCCCTCCGAGTCGCTGACCACCATGCGGACATGTGCGATCGGACTCGTCGAGCGGGTTCCCGCGCTGCCCATGCGCCCGATCGACATCGAGACGCGATTCGGAGGCGTCTCCAGGAGATACAGTTCGATTGCTTTGATCCGATAGGCCATCGACCGATCTTCAGGGTAACGGTTGCCTCAGCCGACACTAGTAGGAGGGCCGAGGAGGGTACATTAATGTGTGCTCGCGGACACGAGTCCGTGCCGGGCGGGCGACGCCGTGCGCGAGAATTAGCCCGTGCTGGGGGCTTTGGCGACTTGCAGGGGGAAGAAGCTCTTCCAACCACGTCTTGCGGGCTTCGTTTCGGTCCGAGATTTCACACCCGCGATGTTGAAGGCGAGGGCGGCATACGCGCGCCCCAGCCGGGAGCCATCGGCTACGAGGGCGCCGTTGAGGGCGGCCTCGCTCACGGCGGCGTAGTTGTTGGGGATCGACCAGTAGATCGGGATGCCCACAACGCCGGCGATATCAACCGCATTGACGGCTCGGGCGCTATCCGCGCGGCTGATCACGAGGCGCAGTTTACGTTCACTGATACCTCGGCTGACGAGTTCATTGACGCGCCGGCGAGCCAGATGAAGGGATACCATTTCGGGGGTGGAAACCACATAGGCCGCGTCAGCGAGATCCAGAACATCTCTGCAGGAACTGTAGGCGCCTGGCGGCAGATCGACAAGGACGTGGGCGTAGGCGCGAAGCGCGGAGGAGAAGACCGGGATCGCGTCGCGAAGGGCTTCGCCGGAGATCACCTCGTCTTGCTGTGGCGCGGCGAGCACATCAAAATGTTTCCAGCGGTAGGCCAGCTTTTCCCACATGTCGTCAATGTCCCCGGCGCGTGACAAGGCATCGACAAACGTGAAGTCCGGTTGCAGGCGCAGACGGAAGGCGGCCATGCCGCAATGGAAATCGTAGTCGACCAGCAGCGTTTTCTTCCGGCTGGTGCGCGCGACTCCGGACGCGAGGTGAAGCGCCATCGTGGAAGTGCCGCTGCCCGCCTTGGCGGGGAGAATACAGGAGAGTTGGCCTTGATCGGCCGGCTTAGACCAGGCCGCCTTGCGCTTCGCCAAGGCGTCGTGCAAGAACCTCATGTCAAAGGGCGGCACGAGGAAATCGGATGTACCCGAACGCATGGCCGCCAGAATGTTCTCAGGCGATGCGTCGAGACCGGCGCCGACGATGAGAACATCTTCGTATAAGGTCTGCAAGCGCTTGACGACCTGGAGCGCGGGCTCGCTTTCCGAGAAGCCTACAATGAACGCCGCAACCGGCTCGAGTTCTGAACCGGCGATGGTCTTGATCCGGCCCATGGCGGGGTACTCGCCGATCAGGGTCGAGTTGACATCCAGCCCATTGCTCTGGAACGCATCCTACATTGACGCGCCCAACTTCGCATCCGGAGAGATGACGATCACACGGTGCGGCATGGTTCCTCGTTGAGAGCGCTCGACCGGTTCGGGGCCGTTGCGCCCTGGACGATCTGAGGCTTACCCCTAAATGTAGCTGGCTATCTCCTGCGCCGGTCATAGGCGAGCGATCTGAGATCAGCTGAGGAAATCCACTTAAGAGCGACAGGGATGGTGGTACTTGCGGCCCAGTGCGACTGGGATATCAACGCGCCATGCCACCGTTCTGGAGGGCACTTCGACGATCATGATTGACTCGGGTCGCACTCGAGAGTGCGTTCAAGTTGCTGCGGCGCTGGACAGCTCCTTCGCTGCTCACATCGCGTCTAGATACTGGACACAATAAGATTCTACGCTCTTCGGAAGGCCGCCATTACTGCTAACACAACGGCGATGACCCAAGCACCGGCGATAACGAAAACTAGGTCAAAGGTCCAATCATGCACGTTGATTGGCGATAGGTAAGCCAGCAACCCGGCGATGAAGAATGTGCCAGATGCCGCCAAACGGTGTCTCCTTTCAAGGTGACGGGCCCATCCAATCATTCCGACCAGCGTGCAGAAAAGTCCGACTGTCAATGTTGGCAACTCGGTGCTCATGAAGAACGAAAACAGAAAACCATCGGTGGAGTGAGAGCTAAGTCTCCCGTGCAAGAAACCAAACAACACGCCGAGGCCTGTAAGGAACATTCCAGAGAAAGCAATGATCTTCCAGAGGCTGGTTCGAGGTGCTTTCACTCTTGGCGGCTCAGCAGCGCCTATGTATTCGTTGTGGTGACCCGTCATACTTGACCGTCCGGTGGGTCGACAACAACGTGTTCGTAAGCAGGTCGCGTCTTGATGGCGCCGCCGTAGTGAAAGACTTCGACAGCTTGGTCATAGAGGTCGCGATTGATCCAAAGCTGGTCGTCCCAGCAACCGAGGGCTTGGTAGCGGCGAATGGCGGCGATGAGCGGGGCTCGGTCCATGCCCTCGAAGTAGGAGGCCTGCTTCTCCGCGACCTCCACCGGATCACTCTGCTGCACCCACCGGCGGGCCTGACGATAGACCTGAATGAAGGTCTTGGCAAGGCCCTGTTCGAGGAACTCGCGCGTCGCCATCAGGGTGCTGAAGGCGACTTCGGGCATGGCCGTGCCAACGGAGGCGACAATATGTCCGATGCCATCGTGCTCGAGTTGCTGAGGGGCAGGGCCCTGCTGGTGGATATAGTTGTCTTGCCCGGAGCGGAAGGCTTGGTCCATAGCGTCGGCGTCTCCGGCATTGACGACGTTTACTTTGTCCCAATCGACTCCTTGCACGTGGGCGGCATAGCGCAGCATGAGCAGAGGTTGGCCGCCGTGGTCGGCTAGCAGGGTCGATCCTTCGAGTTTCTTCCAGTCGAAATCGGGGTCGGGCCGGCGGCCCGTGAGGAAGAAGCCGTCACGGCGGTTGATGAGTGCGAAATGCACGGGTAATCCGCTCTCACCGCGTTCGATGGGGCCGAAGTTGGACCCGGGCGCGGACTGCATGACATCAACAAACTTACGTTTCAGCAGGGGATGCGAACGCGTGCCGGGTGGCAGGACATCGTACCGCGACTGGATACCCTCTTTCGATAGAAAGCCCGCGGAGATGGTCGAGATCAACGGGCTGTAGAAGGCGGAGTGGCGGGCGACCATGATGCGGATACTGGGTCGGGGCATGAGCTGATCTCCTTAGGGGACCGCCTCGCGGCGGCTGAATTCGGTCATCTGGTAGTGGTGGGTGGCTTCGGCGCGCCCGAGGCGCGAGGCGACCCACTGGTCCATCGGCGAGAAGGGGACATAGTGGTGTTTCGCCGATTCGTAGCGCTCGGCGGCCGCCGCTTCGAGTTGTGTGAGGACACCGCCGGGCGAGATATCGTGGGCGTTGCGCAGAAACCAGACCTTGCGAAAGTTGCCACCCTCGATCGCAGCGCGGGCTTCGGCTTGCGATGCGTCGTCACGGATTCTTACGAGGGGGAGTTTTCCCTCAAGAGACACGAGCAGTGGCGCGGGGTCCGTATTGTATCCATCGATAAGAACGATGATGTCTGCGGAAGCAGGCTCAGCGGTGATTACCGCAGCGATCTCATCAAAGGGTACGAGATAGCCCTGGTTGAGAAAGTTGGCCTTGCCGTAATAGGCCGAAAGGGAGCCGAGCGAGACGACGAGCATCCCCGCGCAGATCACGGACCCGGCGATGGGGGTGCGCGCTCTTCCGGTGAGTAGCCATAAAAGGTAGAGCGGAAGCAGAAAGAGCAGCCGTGCGCCAATGAACGGGAAGGCGACCCAGGCGGCGGCGCCCAAGTAAGCGATGAGCGCGACGATGGCGATATGGGTCAGCCAGGGTGGCCGCTCGCGAAGGCCTTTCCACAGCAGCCAAAGCAGCCCCGACCCGAGGATGGCTCCCAGAGTGATGCTCCATAGGGGGAAGGCTTCGCCGAAGTTGAACGACATAAATAGATAGGCGAGCTTGACGACGGTTTCGAGCAAGAAGCCTGAGAGCAAATAGTAGGGATCGGCCCCGGGTACGCGCCCGACCGCCGATACGAGGGTGGGGATCCACGGGGCATAGAACAGGGCGATGCCCAGGTTGGAGAGCAGGAGCGGCCGGATGAGCGTTCTGTCCTTGGTTCGGATCGCCGTGAGGAGCAGCAAGAATCCGGTAGCAGCCGCGACGGCGATGCCGGGAAGGTAGTGCGTGTAGAGCAGGGCGGCGGCGGCGATGACGTAGCTTGCGAGCTTGCGCCGATTCCGTGGGCTCTCCAGGAAACGTGCCGCGCAATAGAAAGCGATAGTGGCGACTAGGAGTTGCAGGCTGTAGGACCGGGCCATCCGCGAATACATGAGTAGGGTGGGAGAGATTGCCCACAGAGCGAGAAACCAGTAGCACGTGGAGTATTCAGCCTCGTCGAGCCAGAGCCGGTAGACGACGACGGTTGAGACGAGACAAATGCCGGCAGAGAACGCGCGGAGTTGCGTAATCAGTTCCCAAGGCCACGGGATGAGCGTCCACGATTTAGCAAGCAAATAGTAGACCGGTGGATGGATGTCGGCCTGGAGAACGGCTGGGATTTCGGCCCACGGCAACCGGACAACGTTGAGTGTGAACTGCTCGTCGCCCCAGACGGGGAGCAGTTCGAGGTGATAGAACAGTAGGCCTGCCTGGACGATGAGGGCGAGCGGCAGCGCGAGGTCTTCGAGCCGCTGAAATCGTCCGATGCTGGTCATTCACGAAGCCTAGCATGGTCGCCACCAGCTTCCCTGGTGGGACTTAGATGGTCGAAGGGCAGGTCGACACGGATGCCTTCCCTGCCCGCCGGAAGGCACACCGCACTCTGGGCGTGGCCGGTCTGAAACAATAAGGCCTACCTGCCGGACACATGGAGCACGAAGCCAAACATCATCCCAGCCGCGCAAGATTGTTCCGCCTGCATCGGCCGCTTGCGCGCTACTTTCGCACAAAGCGGTTGCAGCAGTTTGTTGCCGACTTCAGCGTGGATTCGACCACACGGGTTCTCGACCTGGGCGGGCTGGCTTTCTATTGGACATTTCTCGATGAGCCCCCTCAGGTAACGATCGTGAACCTGGAGCCGCCGCTGGACGGCACAGGTTCGTCCTGTTGGGTCGTGGCGGATGCGACGCGCTTGCCTTTTCGTGACGGGGCGTTTGATGTCGTGTTCTCGAACTCGCTGATCGAACATATTATCGATGATGCCGACCGCAAGGCGTTCGCAGCGGAGGTGCAACGGGTGGGTCGACACTTTCATGTGCAGACTCCGAATCGCTGGTTTCCCGTCGAACCGCACCTGATGACCCCGCTGATCCATTTTCTGCCTACGGGCGCGCAACGGAGGCTGGTTCGCAACTTCACCTTGTGGGGCTGGGTCGCGCGGCCGACGTCTAAGGAGGCCGCGTGTTTCTTAGGTCTGACGAAGCTGATCGACCGGCGAGAGTTCAGAAGTTTATTTCCGGCGGCGACGATTCTAAAGGAGAAATTCCTGGGGCTGACGAAATCGTTTACAGCCGTTGGTTCGACGTCGCGAGCGGAGGGGGTTGATCCGGCGGGCGGAAGATCGAACGCAGGGACCGTATAATCGTGACGATCGAGTTTTCTTTGTTTCGCGGAGTGCCTTTGAAAGACGGAATCCCGACTCGCCGGCGCCGCGGTTCAGCCGTGGCCGCGCTGGTGTTGTGCCTAAACCTTACCATCGTGACGATCCAACCTCAACGCGGCTCGGCCACTCAACCCTTGCAGCTCGCAGAGATCTTCTCGGAGCGTGGATTGGAGGGCCCGAGCCCTACTCAGTTCCAGTGGAGTCCCGACGGCAACCGGCTCAGCTACATCCTGGCGGAGGAAGATGGTGAGCGGCGAAATCTATGGGTGGTTTCGCCCGAGAGTGGTGAGAAGAAGGTGCTTGTCAGCTACGAGCAGCTGCAAACGCTGGCGCCACCGAGGGAGAAGTCGACAACAGATGAGCGAGAGAAGGAGCGTTTGCTGCGGTACTCGGTGGCGTCGTACCGCTGGTCGCCGGACTCACAGTCGATTCTGTTCACGAGCGGAGGGGGAATGTACCTCTACAATCTCGATGCTCGGAAAGCGCGGCCCGTGGCGCCGGACAAACAAGGCGTCCGCGACCCGAAGTTTTCACCAAACGGGCGCTGGATCTCGTTTTTGTACGAGCACGACATCTGGCTGGCTCCATCAAGTGGAGGAGAGGAACGGCAACTGACGCGGGGCGCGTCGGAGATGCTGTTTCATGGGGATCTCGATTGGATCTACCCGGAAGAATTCGGGGTTCGCACGGGATACCATTGGTCGCCGGATTCGGGGCGGATCGCGTTTCTCAAATTGAATCAAGGCGATGTACCGGAGTTTCCGATTACTTATCTGGCGCCGACGGCGCACCGGCTCGAAATGCAGCGTTATCCGAAGCCAGGCGACCCGAACCCGAACGTCCGCGTAGGCGTTGTCGAAGCGAAGCCACATCGCCGCAAGCAGCCAAAGTACGTGTGGGTGGAAGGGCATGCGGAGTATACGCCGCGGGTCGGTTGGGCGGATGACACGACCATCGCGATCCAGCGCCTGAACCGCGGCCAGAATGAGTTGCGGCTTCTGTTCGTTGATGCGGAAACGGGGCGGCCGCGGGAGGTTCTCAAGGAGACGGACCGTCACTGGATCAATGTCAGTGACGACCTGACGTTTCTTCGGAAGTCGCAGCGGTTTCTTTGGACAAGCGAGCGATCGGGATTCCGGCACATCGAGTTGTACGATTTCGCTGGCAAGCGCGAGGTCACGCTCACGAAAGGTGATTGGGAGATAGGCACGGTCCACGGCGTAGATGAGGACGGAGGCTGGGTTTACTACTCGTCGAATGAAAACCAGCCGTTGGGCAGTGACTTGTACCGGGTGCAACTGGACGGCTCGGACAAGGAGCGTCTGACCACCGCGCAGGGAACGCATGCCGCGAAGCTCAATTCGACCCGGACCGCCTATCTCGATGTGTACTCCAGTTTTCGGACTCCAGGACGGTCGGAAGTGCGTGGCATCGGGGATATAAAAAACGTACTGATCCACGAAGGGAATACGTTGGAGGAGTTCGACCTGGTGACGCCCCAAGTGATCGAGTGGACGACGGAAGACAAGGCTGTTGTACGCGCGTTGATGTTCAAACCGAGATCCTCGGAGCCCGGGCAGAAGCACCCGGTTCTTATCTATGTCTATGGCGGTCCGCGTGTGCCGACGATTCGGGACGCGTGGGGAAGTCGCGGCAGGCCGCTGTTTCATCAGTACTTGGTGCAAAAGGGATATGCGGTTTTCTATGTGGATGACCGGACATCCTCTCGGCTGGGCCATAGGTACGAAGTAGCGGCGCACAAGAAGTACGGGCCGGTTGCGGTACGGGACTATGAGTTCGCGGTCCGGCAAATCCAGAAGATGGATTTCGTTGACCCTGAGCGCATCGCGATTTGGGGTTGGAGTGGCGGAGGATTCAGCACGTGCTTCGCGCTAACGCACTCGAAGCTGTTCAAGCTGGGGATCGCAGTCGCGCCGGTGACGGATTGGCGGCTCTATGATTCCATCTACACCGAGCGCTATATGGGGTTGCCGAACGCGAACGCGGACGCCTATGACGAGACGTCGGCTGTCAAGGCGGCGGGGCAGCTGCATGGCAAGTTGCTGCTCGTCCACCCGACGGCGGACGACAACGTCCATTTCCAAAATACGGTGCAGATGATTGATGCTTTGATCGAAGCGGGCAAGCCTTATGATCTACTGCTTTATCCGGGCAAGACGCACTCGCTGCATGGCGAGAAAGAGCGGCTGCATCTCTTTCGGTCGATTGAGCAGTATCTGGCCACGCACTTGTGAGCAAACCAACCCGCCACAACTCGGGCCGTTCTCGAAGAAGTGACTCGGACAGAGCCACGAGTCGATCCGCTAGCCGTGAGAGTTCGGTAACAGATAAGCGTTGTATGGTGGGGGTTACTCGATCGTCCCCCGACGTTGGTTCGGCATTTGTGAGATCAGCCTTCAGCTGTTCTGCTTGTTCCTTCAAGTGTTCGGAAAGGTCGTGGGTTGGAATCGCCAGGATGTGCACCGACGCATCTAGAAATCGCTGTCGCAAAGGGCCGTCGGTGGTAGCTAAGACATGTACGGCGCCAGTAGCCTGCTCAACTGCGTAGCCATAAGTGGACATAAGAATCTTGTGCCTGATTCAGTTCGGGGACTAGGCCTCTGGTGTGTCGGCCAACTCCGGCAAAGCACCCATCAGCCTGCGGATCTGTTCCTTCACGTCCACGGATCCGACGAGGTGCCGCATGTGTCCTTCCAACTGCACGATTACCTCGATTGCAAGGCGAATATTCTGTTCGATTTGTGCATCCGACATCTCAAGACGGTGGCCCTGCCAGTGGTAGAGCAAGTAGCCGTGTTCTGTAAGTCTGACGCGAGCGTGAATATGGTCATTGCGCCACGCTGCAAGCTTTGAAGGGTTGTCGCATGCCATCAGAACTGCGCGGAGGCTATCCAACTCCGAAGAACGACCCTCGAGTTGTTTGAGTTCGGTCCTGAGTTGCTTTCGCGTCCTACTGAACTCTTGTCGAAAAACCTTTTCGAATTTCAAAGCGGGTTCGTTGCGCTGCCGCAAGTAGAAGGTCGCGGCTGCAAGGTGATCAGTCAAGTCCGCGAATGCAACTTGGAAAAGGCCATACGCCGCCACTGTTTGGTTCATGTTGCGGCGAAAGTCCCCGCCGGCATCCCTTCGCTCTTGCTCACGGCGGATGAGGTCACGAAAGTGTTCGCTGACGTTGCCGTATTGACCTGTTTCGAACCGGGAGGCGACGTAGTCGCCCCATTGCATCCGGCATGGAAATGGTCAGTTTGGCCATAAAGGTTCTCTCTTCATGCGTACGAAATAGTATGATTACATCTTATTTGTTCTGTTGCTTTCGATTTCGCTGTACCCGCCCCGGCGACCCTATCCTCGAACCCGATCTTGCGTACACCCCTAGGCCGTCTGAGAAGATGACCCCATGGCCCGCTATATAGAAATCACATTAGAGAAACGGCAGGTCCGGTGTGTTGCCCGTTTACTGGACGAGGAGGCTCCGAGGACCTGCGAAGCCGTCTGGCGCGCTCTTCCACAGGGAGGAGATGTCTTTCATGCTAAGTTCGCCAGCCATGAGATCTTCACCCTTGTGTCCGCTTTGAGTGAAGTGGAGCCGGGCCCTGAAAACCGAACCATCACACCGATTCCCGGTGACGTGATGTACTTCTACATGCCTCCCGAAACCCACTTCCCGACACGGGTGAAGCACCTGCTGCGGAAGGGTCAGGGGTTGGTCGACTTGGCGGTGTTCTACGACCGCAACAACTTGCTGCTGTCTCCCGCCGAGGGATTTATTCCTGGGAACGTTTTTGGCAGCATCGTTCGGGGCTTGGATGAAATCAAGAGCGCCGGACATTCCATCTGGCAGGAGGGCCCTGCCGGCGAAAAGCTTCTTTTCCGGCGTGTGGAAGGGGCTCAACTCACAAGCTGGGAGCTTGAGTGAGAGTCGGCATTCGCGAAGAAGCCGCGAGCGCGAAGGCGAGAGAGCGTCGCACGCCCATGGATGCTAACCCCTCTCCCGGCGAATCAAACGGCGGATCCGGCGTCACTTGCAACGCTATCCTCATCAGGCAAGGTTCTCGTGGACGTGGGGAGAACTGACCTGACTGGGCCAGGCGTCTCAGCCGGCATTGACTCCTCGGCGCACGGGCCAGAGCGAATCGTGGCGCTCTTGTTTGCGCTGAGCGCCATGAGCTACTTCGACCGGGTGGCGATTTCCATCGCCGGGCCGGGCATCATGAAGGACTTCCACATTTCGGAGACCGAGATGGGGACCGTGTTCTCAGCGTTTCTGCTCAGCTACACGGTTATGATGGCTCCGGGCGGCGCCTTGGGGGACCGTTTCGGTGGGCGTCTTGTTCTGACGGTGACTGGGGTGGGCTCAGCATTGTTCACCGGCCTTACCGCGGTTTGCGGTCCGCAGGGCTTGGGCGCTTATGTCGGAGTGCTCCCCGCATTTCTGGTAATTCGCTTGGCGTTTGGTGTGTGCGTGTCGCCCATCTATCCGTCCATGGCCAGAATCGTGTCGGCGTGGATTGCTCCCGGCGGACGGGCTCGTGTTCAATCCCTCATCGTCAGCGGGGCGGCGGTGGGGTCGGCGGTTGCGCCCGTCTTGTTCTCTTACCTCATCGGAGCCTACGGCTGGCGAGGGGCTTTCTGGATCGCAGCGGCGGCAACGACAATCCTGATCATGATCTGGCATTCTTGGGTGCGTGACCGCCCGCCCAGTCCAATCGCACCGGAGCTGGCTGCGAGGGAGCCAATCGCCGGATCGTGGCGCATGCTGTTGGGAGACCGCCAACTGCTACTGGTCACCGGTTCGTACTCCGCATTGAGTTATTTCCAGTATATTTTCTACTACTGGATCTACTATTACTTCGGCGAAATCCGCGGAATGGGAGAAGAGCAGAGCGCGTTCGCTACGACGGTCATCTTCATCACGATGGCGATCATGGCGCCGCTCGGCGGCTGGATGTCGGACCACTTGACGGCGTGCTTCGGTCCAAAACGCGGCCTCCGCATGGTGCCCGTGGGCGCGATGACGGCCAGCGCGGTGCTGCTGCATCTGGGAGTGAGCGGACTCGGCGATTTCGCAACCGTAGGGCTACTTGCGCTGGCTGTTGGATGTTGCGTGGCGACGGAAGGGGCCTTTTGGGCCACGTCCATTCACATGGGAGGCAAGCAAGTAGGCGCGGCGTGCGGCATTGTGAACTGCGGCGGCAATGTGGGTGGCATGCTCGCTCCTATCATGACTCCGTTGGTCGCGCAGCGATTCGGTTGGACGGGCGCCCTTTCTTTCGCCAGTTTCGTCGTACTGATCGGTATGCTTGCGTGGCTCGCGATCGACCCCACGCATCGAGTAGGCCGGCCGGCGGAGAGCGCCGATATCGACTAGTCTGGTTCTTCTCCGCTTCTGGCATCCGCCCTGCGGCTAGGCGCTCTCTTCGTTAGTTCACGTTCTCTACTGGATCGAAGCCGCAGTGGTAGTCCATGACGGATTCGGTTGAGTAAGCAGTGCTACTTGGAGGAGGCCGTTTGAAAGCGGCCTCTCGGTTCGGGTCTATTCCTCAAAGGCTCCCCTTAACGTAAAGGGATCAAGGCTTCTCGTTGTGATTCAAGCGTCCTATTCCTAGCTTCGAGATCCGCGACCCTCCCGTGAATCTCTTGTACGATCGGTTTTATCTCTTCGACCGTGTAGCGTTGCTGGATGTGCTGTGTGCAGTTCACGTCCCAGGCCTTCACATGAAAGACGAGAACCCTTTGTGCGCGTGCTTGATAGTCCGGGTCCGTCACCTGGTCAAGCAGTGACACATCACCCTCGATAAACTCCGCTGTTCCCCAGACCTTGATCCGGTGTTGGTTCGGGTAGTCCATCAGGAAGATGAATGCCTTGTCGTTCTCCGTCAGATTCCCCAATGAGATGTACTGGGTGTTGCCGGCATAGTCGGCCAACGCTAGGGTTTTGTGGTCGATAACCTTGAGGAATCCCTTGGGGCCTCCCCGATACTGGACGTAGGGCTGGCCATCGGCGCTGGCAGTGCCAAGGTAGAAGAACTCGCGGTCAGCAATGAAGCTCTCTAACGCCGGTGTAATGACAGAATTCCAACCTCCTCGTTGCTCCATCTTGGCGTAGGCGGATCGAGAACCCCGCGCTTCTTGAGCCGCTTTAACGGCTGGGGTAAAGGCCATGTCACTGATTGGGTTTCTCATGTCTTGCTCCTTCGATATGGCCGCCGACACCATTACCGGCGGCCCATTGGACTAGCCCTCTGCTTATGCGGCGGCGACTTGATCGCCTTTGCGGGCGACGTTCTTTTCAAGGAAGTCGCGCATCAGTCCGGCAATCAATTCGCCGTCCTCTTCAAGGGCGAAGTGCCCGGTGTCAAGCAGATGGAAGTCGATGTTCTGAAGATCACGTTTGTACGGCTCCGCGCCTTCGCCCGGGAAGATATAGTCGTTCTTTCCCCAAGCGACGAGTGTCGGGGGCTGATGCTCGCGGAGGTAGGCCTGCCACTGCGGGTAGAGCGGCGGATTTGTGCCGTAGCTGTGGAACAACTCGATTTGTATGTCTTTGTTTCCGGGGTGATCGAGCAAGAACTGGTCGTTGAACCAGTTGTCGGGTGCGATCGTATCGACGTTTCGTACACCGTGGGTGTACTGCCATTTCGTCGCCTCTACGGTTAAGAGCGAGCCACGAAGAATCTGGGCATTCTCAGCGGTCTTGTCCTTCCAGTAATTCTTGATCGGATTCCAGAACTCCCGAAGTCCCTCTTCGTATGCGTTGCCGTTCTGGACGATCAAGGAGTCCACACGCTCCGGCCGATTCACAGCAACCCGATATCCAACGGGAGCGCCGTAGTCCATCAAGTACAGGCTGTAGCTGTTGAGTTCGAGACGGTCGATGAACTTCTCGACGACCCGCGCGATGTTATCGAACGAGTACTCGAACTCATCAAGACCTGGCATTGAACTGGCGCCGAAGCCCGGGAAGTCCGGAGCGACGAGATGAAATCGATCCGACAATCGGGGGATCAGATTGTGGAACATGTGGGACGACGTTGGAAAGCTGTACAGGAGCATAACGGTTGGAGTGTCCGGTGAGCCGGCCTCCCGGTAGAAGATGTCTAACCCATCGATCTCCACGGATCGATGCATCGTCTGGCGCTGACTCGTAGTAGCTGTTGCTGGCATTTTGGTGTCTCCTTTTTGATGGGTCCGATTGGGCCGTTGAAAGCTGCTTCACATAACCATGAACACGTGACCGGCCAAACCGCTTGAGAGTCGCCATATATTTGATTACAAAAAACTTAACTCACAATCTACGGATCAATGCGATCGATTAGATTTCGGTTTATTGACGAACTATCGTTGACGACTCACGAAATCTCGTATCTAATGGGTGCAGGTCACGGCGATGCCCAATTCACCAGAAACGAACGAACCGGTTGAAGTCGGATCTCTCAACTTGGAGCTTCTGCAGTCCATTTCTTTGGCGGTGGCAGAGGCTCGCGATGTGGAGAGCGTGCTGCAAATGATCGTGGCCGGACTGGCCGACAAGGCCTCGTGTACGCTAGTCCGTGTCTGGCTAACCGCCCCCGGTGACATCTGCAACAAGTGCACACTGCGGACTGAGTGCCCGGATCAAAAGCTGTGTTTGCACCTCAAGGCCGGCATGGGAAGGCCAACCAACCCCTCGAGCGGCGATGCATGGTACCGGATGGACGGTGATTTTCGACGCTTTCCACTCGGTGTCCGGATCATCGGACGTATCGGAGCTACGGGGCAATCGGAATGCCTGCTGGATACTGCTGACGACAAAGAGTGGATCGGACGCGATGATTGGCTGCATCGAGAAGGCATTCGATCGTTCGTCGGTCACCCACTCCGCTTTCGTGATGAAACCCTTGGGGTGCTGGGAGTCTTCACCCGAGAAAGCCTGGAGCCAGAGAAAGTGAATTGGCTGCGGCTGTTCGCGGATCAGGCGGCCGTGGCGATTGCAAACGCCCGAGCGTTTGAGGAGATCGAGCAGTTGCAGCGCCGCTTGGAGCTTGAGAACGAATATCTCCGAGAAGAGGTGAGAGCCGCTCAGGGGTTTGGAGAGATGGTCGGCGAGAGTGCGGCTCTACGGAAAGTCCTGGATCAGATCGGCTTGGTGGCTCCCGCCAATACCACCGCGCTGATTTGCGGGGAGTCGGGCACAGGAAAAGAGCTGGTCGCGCGAGCGATTCACGAGCGCAGCCGGAGAAAAGACCATGCGATGGTCAAGGTGAACTGTGGGTCCGTGCCACGAGAGTTGTTTGAAAGCGAGTTCTTCGGTCACGTCAAAGGGGCGTTCACCGGTGCGATTCGGGACCGGATTGGCCGGTTCCAGCTGGCCGACAGAGGAACGCTTTTCTTGGACGAGATCGGCGAGATCCCCCTGGACCTACAAAGCAAGTTGTTGCGGGTACTTCAGGAAGGGACCTTTGAACGAATCGGGGATGAGCGCACACGCAAAGTCGACGTAAGAGTGATCGCCGCAACCAACCGAAACCTGGAACAGGAAGTCAAAGCCGGCAGGTTTCGAGAGGACCTCTACTACCGGCTCAGCGTATTTCCGATCACGATTGCCCCCCTTCGCGAGCGGCCGGACGACGTGCCTCTCCTAGCCGACCGTTTTCTAGAGCAGGCCTGTCGGCGCTTGGGTGCTCCTCCGCTTCGGCTCAAAGGCCGACACGTCGAGTCCCTTCAGAGCTACGACTGGCCGGGCAACATACGCGAACTGCAGAATCTCGTCGAAAGGGCGGTTATCGGGGCACAGTCGGGACCACTGGAATTCGAACTGCCGGGCGATCGGCACGACAGCCGGCAGACGCTCGACGCAACGGCCAAATCTGGAAGTGGCCCCAAGGCAGTGCTGACATACAGCGAACTCAAGCGCCAGGAGCGCGACAACTTGCTTGCTGCACTGCAAGAGACTCATTGGAGGATCTCCGGCCCAGCCGGCGCCGCCAAGCTTCTCGGACTACGGCCGACTACTTTGGCCTCTAAGATCAAGGCCCATGGACTTCGCGATGGCTAGAGCGGACCGGCCGCGGCATCTTGCCCGCCCGCCGATCAAGCAGCTCCATGAGAGTAGGCTTTCATGGTTGGGTCGCCAGCTTGTCAATGGTTTCGAGTAAGACGTGCAGCATGACGCCTAGGCTGGCGGAGCTGAGTTTGTCGAGAGTGTCTTGCTCGGTGTGCCAGTACTGGTTTCCGGCACCGTAGTCGAAGTCGATCAGGTCGACGGCCGGGATTCCCACTTGCAGGAAGGACACGTGATCATCATCGATGTAGGTGAGCCGGCGATTGGCAAAAACTTCCGTGTAACCGAGGCGCGTGCCGACATCCCAGACCAAATCTCTTAGCCAGAGCGTCGACTGCTGTTCGTATGCGAGCCGGAGATCGGCGTCGCCGATCATGTCGACGTTGATGAGAGCTTTGATGCGTTCCGCGGTGCCGTCGACGGACCATTGCGCGGCTTGATGACGGCTGCCGTAGGTGTGGTCGCTGCCCGTCCAGAGAACGAGAGATTCCTCGCCGTCGAACAAGACGAGCCAGACGTCGTCGCGTAGCGATTGTTCGGGGAGCATCGCCGCCAACTGCAGGAGCAGCCCCGTTGACGAGCCACCATCATTTGCTCCGACGAAATGTAGGCCGGGGCGGCTGAGGGTGTCATAGTGGCCGGAGATGACGACAACGCGATCGCTTGCGCCGTCGAACTTGGCGATAACGTTCTTCATCTCGATCGGCCCGTGGGGCGTTTGCGCGGTGAAGGCGACTTCTTCAACGGAAGCGCCGGTTGCGCGCAAGGCATCAATCACGAGGGATTGCTGCTTGCGGTGGGCTTCGGAACCGGGGGGACGCGGCCCTAGTTCGACAATTTTGGTGGTCCATGCGAGGGCCTGCTTGCCGGCTTGCAAGTACGGGCCGGTGGCGGTGGGCGGTGGATCGGAACAAGTCGCCGAGCTTGTGGCAAGCAAGCTAAGGAGGACAGCTCTTCGGTAGTGCGTCAGACGAGGCAGGGTGATCTCATTTTTCCATAGCTAAGGAGTTCGCTGTTTTGGCGTCTGGGCCGCGGGCCGCGCCCGCGGGACGCGCACATGTACTTCCGCTTCTTTCCCTCCGCAACGAGCCGACGCCCGTGCACGGCTCTGTTGTTCAGGAAACACCGCGCCAGGTGGACTCGACCATGACGGTGGAGCCGGCGGCGGCGGCGGCTTCGAGTAGGGTGAACGGGATGGCGGCAACGACGAGTGCGAAGAAGCTGAGATCTTTGAGCAGCCGCATGCCGGTGCTTTCAGTCTGTCGCCGGACGTGGCGAATGGCGGGGTCGAGACCCGGGGCGATGCTGGCGGCCAGTCCGGCGGGGTTGTCGCGTAATGAGAAGAACTTGCGCCGCCGCACATCAAAGCCTGCCGCGTCGAGAAGTTGTTCGAGGTCAGACGATCGAAAGTGAAACAAGTGCCGCGGGGCGTCGAGTCCGCTCCAGCGGCTGCCAAGAAGCAAGAACTGCCAGCAGGCAGCGTTCGGCACCTGTACGAAGAGCTTCCCTCCGGGTCGCAGCATGCGTCCTACGTCTTCGAGAAACGCTATCGGGTCAGGAACATGCTCAAGGACATGGCAGAGAGTGATCGTGCTGAACAGACCAGACGGAAACGGAGCTTCATGCACCAGGCCCTGCACGGCACTGACGCCGTACTGTGCATGGGCGCTCCGAGCCGCACCGGTAGCCGCATCGAGCCCGAAGGCCTTCAAGCCGCGCTTTCTAAGAGCATGGACGAGTGAGCCGCCGCCGGAACCAACGTCCAGAATCAGACCGTCGCGATCGATATCGTGTGTAACGAAGTAGACATGGTCAAGCAGCACGAACTGGCGATAGATTTCGGCGAGCCGTCCCGAAGCGGATGCGTCGGGTTCCCACCAATAGTCCTCGGGATAGAAGGACGCCATTTCGGCGGCGCTCGGCATGGGGTCGAGACGAATGAGCGCGCATTGGCTGCACTCAACGATGTGGAAGCGGCGGCCGTTGGACGTACCGAGGCGGTCTTCGGCCTGGAACAGCGTGAGGTAGGCGTCAGCTTCACAGCGCGGGCAGGCGCCACCGGCCCCTCCCGCGCGGACATCGATCTGGAGTTCGGACATCAACGCGCCTTGAATACGAGATCGCTGAGAGGGATTTGGAAACGCCGGATCAATTTATATCCTTGGGAAGCGTTGAGCTTGCGCGCGGCGCGCGTCCCCCTGCGTTTGCGAAGCATCATTGGAACACCGATCCAACCGGCGATCTGCGCTTTCAGAATACAGCGCATCAAACGCAGGACGCCGAGCTGACCGCGGGCCATCCCTGCTTCACCGCGGCGCAATAGGGCGGCGGCAGTGGTCGCGAGAGAGCGCAGCGCGAAATAGAAGGGGTTGGCCGCGATGAGCCGCCATGGGAACAGCTTGGCGACGAGCCAGATCCGATTGCGTTCGATGAGGAACAAACGTTGCTCGGAGAAGCGGCCGAGCGTGCTGCCGAGGCGATGATAGGCGACCGCTTGTGGGGCGTAGAGGCAAGTCCATCCAGCTAACTGCCCGCGAAGCCCCAGGTCGGCGTCATCGGCGTAGGCGAAGAAATCCTCGTCAAAGCCGCCGATGGCATCGATCATTTCTCGGCGATAGAGCGCGGCACATCCATCGGGCCAAGCGACTTCATCGATGGTGTCAAACTGGCCTTCATCTTTCTCTCCGCTACCGCGCCCGCGGTTTTGGCCATCAGAGTAGATAAGGTGGCCAGTCTTATCGATGATGCTGTGATCGTCGAAAGCGACAATTTTCGAGGCGGCCATACCGACGCGCGGATGGGGACGCAGAACGTCGACGAGCGCGGCCAGCCAGCCGGGGGCGGCTTCGGCATCGTTGTTGAGCAGCGCGATGAAGGCGGCTTGTGCTACTGCGATACCTTGGTTCACGGCGACACCGAATCCTCGATTCTCGGCATTAACGATCCAGTGCGCTGGGGGTAGGGTTTCGTCTGACCTCAACTTCAGGGAGCCATCGGATGAGCCGTTGTCTACAATAATCACCTCGTGATTCCGCAACGTCTGACGCGAAAGGGAATGGAGGCACTGGCGAAGCGTTTCGCGCCGGTTCCAGTTCACAACGATCACCGAAACAAGCGGACGACCTTCTGACATGGGCCCTTATCGGGGTGGAACGGTTGCGTCGCGGGGGCCGAACCGGGATGGGGGGAGACTTTCGGCCCCTTGCGGCTGCGCTTTCACCTTGTCCAGCGCCGACCGAGTATTATAACCTTAGACTGCAATGGTTGTGCCTAAAGATAACTTTGGAGAACGGCTGCGCGCCGCGAGGGAATCCAAAGAGATCACCCTGGAAGAGATCTCGTCTCACACGCGGGTGAGCGTGCGTCTCCTGTCGGCAATTGAAGAAGAAGAGTTCAGCGAATTGCCGGGTGGCGCGTTCAATGTGGCGTTTGTCCGCCAGTATGCCAAGCAGGTGGGTCTTGATGAAGACTCGGTTGTCGAGGAGTTCAAGGCGGTGACACAACCCACGGAGTTGGTTGTACTCACTCCTGCGCGAAATGAAGAAGATCGCGGAGCGACGTTCGTCGAGGGCGTCGTGGAACGCGCGCGCGAATATCAGCTTACGGCGCCGATTGTCATGACTGTGTTGCTTGCTGTGATCGCCGGCGCCGTGATGTTGGTCCAGTGGGATTGGGATGCGGGATTCGCGACGATCAGCGAGAGCTTCTTGTGGGAACAAGCGGGGGCGCAGGAATCGTCTCCCACACCGGCGGGTACCGCTTCCCCGACGACGGCGAGTGTTCGCCCCTATGTTGAACGGAAGCCGGTAAAGCCGGTGAGCGTGCAGCTGTCAATATCAGCAACCGTGTGGATTGAGGCCATCGCGGACGGTGAGCGTGTGTTCCGGCGAAACTTCCGTTCCGGTGAATCGTGGCAGGTTGAAGCGGACAAGCAGATTCGCCTGTTGGTCGGTAACGCCGGCGGCGTTACGGTTTCGCTCAACGGTGAGCCGATGCCTCCTGTCGGCTCCTCGGGGCAAGTGCGGAGAGTCCTTCTGACGGTGCGCGGCATGGAGATCATTCAGCCACAGCCGAAAAATAACGAGGATGGGGAGTCGCCACGTAGTCCACAAGTTCAAGCTTCGGCTTCCCTTTCCGATGGCGAGCCCACGCTGGCGAGTATCGCGCCCTCGAACTAGTACGTTGCGGTTCTTTCCTGTTCCGGAGATTTCATGATGAAGACTGATCGACGTACGTTCGGCTGGGCGATGACCGGCGGAGGAATGGCGATGGCGTCGGGTTTGGCGACCGGCACGCAAGCTGCCGGAGACAAGGGAATCCGCATTAAGAAAGTGGATGTGATCCCCGTCGGAATTGAATTCCGGACGGCCTTCAATATCGGCGTCGGCACGGTGGGCGGTAAGGGCGTCCCCGGCAAGTACGTCTACGTCAAGGCGACGACCGACGACGGACGCGTTGGCTGGGGTGCGACGACGACCGTTCCCAATTGGAGCTACGAGACTGTGGAAGCCGTTGTGGGAACGCTGGAGCATCATCTCGCGCCGCTGGCCATTGGACGGACGCCCTTCCAGTTGAACGCGCTGAAGAATGAGATGGACAGGAAGATCCGTCCCGCGGTAAGTAACGGCGCGCCGTTCGCGAAGAGCGCTCTCGAGATTGCCTTTCTCGACTTAGCGGGACAGATTACGGGCCAGCCTCTCCACGCGCTGTTGGGCGGTAAGGTCCGCGACACGATTGACCTCTGTTATGCGGTCAGCATCGACGAGCCGGACGCGATGGCGGAAGAAGTGAAGCGTTGGCCGGCTTGCATGTGTTTCAAGGTCAAGGTTTCGGGCGACACGGATAAGGATCTCAGCCGGCTGCGTGCAATCAGCGACGCTCGCCCTGACGCGGTGATCTGGTTGGATGCCAACCAGTCGTACCAGCCGATCGCGCTCGAGCGCTTCCTGCGGGCCTTGCCGGAATTTGACAAGATCCGTTGCTTCGAGCAACCGGTTCGTAGTGAGGACTGGCTGGGGATGCGCCGGATGCGCGAGAAGAGCCCCTATCCGGTTGCGATCGACGAGGGTTGCTTCTCATCGTTTGATGTCGCCCGGATGGCGCGGCTGGACGCGGCCGACTTAGTCGTACTCAAGGTCCCTAAGAGCGGTGGAGTGACGAACTGCTACAAGAGCGCGGTTGTATCCGAAGCGAATGGACTTGGGTTGCTCGGCAGCGGATTAACCGACGCGGGCGTGAGCTTCATGGCGGCGATCCATCTTTACTCAACGCTCAATCTGTTATTGCCGCCGGAGTTAAACGGGCCGCAGTTCTTGACGTCAATGATGGCGGACGGCATCGAGCAAGACGGCGTGACGGTAACGATACCGGATAAGCCGGGTCTCGGGATCATTGTTTCTGAGCAAGACCTCCGAGCTCAGCAAATCAAGGTCGGCTAGCAACGCCGGACCAGAGCCCCGGCAAAGGAACGCTCGATAGAATGGAGTTGTTCCGGCCGGAAACGCAGCCTTGCGTCCCAGCGGGCCCGTAGCTCAGTGGATAGAGCAGCCGCCTCCTAAGCGGCAGGTCGTGCGTTCGAGTCGCACCGGGCCCGCCATTCTTTTCAATGGTTTAGCTGGCACTCTTGATTCCGGAGTTGCCCCATGTCCACACAGATGTCCACATGGACTTGGGTTCACTACCCCAAATCACTCCAGCGGACAGCCGTAACACTTGGGAGCTTTGCGCTCCTCTTCACTCCCTAGACATCCCCTTCAAAAAAAGTTTTTAGTGCCGGTTGGCAGAGTGGAGCCCAGCCCCCGGTACTTCCTATTCCTGAAGTCGCGTCATAGCTGAGTGTGCTGCGTGGGGCTTCCCTCGTGGCTCTCGGCTGCTCAAAAGGGTCCCTGACAGACTCCAGGGTGACTCTATGGGACATCGTGGACTGTCCAACCTTACTGACCAAAATTCGGGAGGGGGTGGGGGGTACTGAATCGAAAGCAGTGGGCGTGGTCGGGGTATGGGTGTATTGGTCGGGAGTCTCTGTGTCAGAAAAAATTCTGAAAAAACTTCTGGTGATGGGCTGAAATCTGAGCCGGACACGTTTAGTTCACTTCGCCGACTCAACCAAGACAATGGCACGACTATCGTGCTCGTCGAGCATGTGCGTGGCTCTGAGGATCATCCTCTCGAAGGGCTTTACGTGAGGGACTGGTACACATGTGACCTGCCCCCACAAGTTGTACCACTTTCTAAGTTAGGATCTGGGCCGTTTTCGGCGGGCGCAGGGGCGGAGCCCCGTAGCTCGCTGAAAACGGCTC
>Ga0315336_1001604_pt1 | contig 41678 bp, 37 predicted proteins | sample ASW5metaG_FD_204512 | JGI IMG/M metagenome (GOLD analysis project Ga0315336, IMG submission 204512) | Ammonia-oxidizing marine archaeal communities from Monterey Bay, California, United States - ASW #5 | ecosystem: Environmental > Aquatic > Marine > Intertidal zone | place: USA: California... | reverse complement strand
TGTGTACTTGCCGAACTTCCTCAGGTAGGGGGCGAGCAACAGCGCAAGGAGCACATACCCGCCGGTCCAGCCGAGGAGGTAGACCGCGCCGGTATATCCCATGAAGCTGATCAATCCGGCCATGGAGATGAATGATGCCGCGCTCATCCAGTCCGCTGCGGTGGCCATTCCGTTCGCGATCGCCGGGACCCCATGGCCCGCGACGTAGAACCCTTTGGTCGTCTTCACCCGAGTTGCGATGGCGATGCCGATATACAGCGCGAAGGAGAGGCTGACGAACAGCGCGGTCCAGCCAGTGATGCCCATCGACTACTCCCCGTCCCGCAAGGTGCGCTCGATCCGGTCCATGCTCAAGCAATAAGTGAGGATCAACAGGACGAAGACCCCGATCGATCCCTGTTGGGCCATCCAGAAGCCCAGTGGGAATCCACCCACTGAGAATTCGTTCAGGGGTTCGACGAGCACGATGCTGACCACAAAACCGGTGGTGAACCATACCGCCAGGAGGCTCCCGACCAGGATCGTGTTCGTGCGCCAATAGCGTTGTCGTCGCTCGTCGTTCATTGGGCCCTCCGGCGGCCCATCCTACTGCGTCGCGGCTACCACTCCTTGATTGGATTGATCGCCTGCCTCGGTCCAAAGACCGGCGCCTTGATCCCGGCTGCCGCAATCAGCCTGACAATGCGGCCACGGTGGGGTCGAAAGGGCTCGAGAAGCTCGACCATTTCCTCATCTGTGCCGCGCGCCCGACCGGTCAATGCGTAGGTGACCACGTTCTTGAGGTGGTAGTCCCCGACATGAACGGCGTCGGCATCGCCCCACGCGACCTCTCGCACGTGAGCCGCGGTCCACACCCCAAGCCCCTGGATGGCACGGATCCGACGTTGGGCATCGAGCGAGGTCATTTCCGAGGCTTCTTCAAGTCTTTTGGCGCGACGGCAGCACTCGATCATCGTCTCCGCGCGCCGACGGTCCATGCCGAGCAGGTGCGCCTCGGGGTAGGTCATGTGGCGCAGGCGGGTGGGGTCCGGCGGCATGCGGAGGTCCAGGGGCCCGGGTGCCGGTTCGCCGTATTTCCAGCACATGTGATTGTACGTCTGCACGGCCTCTTTGCCGGTCACGCGCTGCGCGGGGATGTAGCGGAGGATGACCTCCAGCACGCGTCGGGTCTTGCAGTAGCGAATCCCTGGATTTCTCCTGTGTACCTCGGCCAATGATGCCGGCGGCGTGAAGTCCTCGAGGTTGTCGGACATGCCCAGGAGTTCAGGGGATTGTTCGACCGCCCACTCGGCTCCCGGACCCCAGCCGGTCACGTCGACACCGCCATCCACGCGCTTCAAGCTCAGGGTCGCTGCGCCATCTGGGGTCCAGCTCGCCCGCCGCCAAGCTCCGCTGGCGACTTTTATGGAGGGATCCCGACCGCTCTTTGTCGGCGCCAGGGTCCCGCGGAGGTTGTACGCGCCCGCTGTGGGCACGAACCTGGAGATCACGCTCGCTTCCAGGTTTGGCTCTCGCCGGAGCGAAGGTCTTCGTGGGTGGCGACGTCGCCGTCTGGCCCGCGTTCGATGAAGCCCACCTGAGGCCGACCGTACGGCAATCCCAGACCGCCGACGTTCAGGCACAGACAGTCGCCGAGTTGCACGGCGCCCGCCGATTCGTGGATGTGGCCGCAGACGAGGAAACCGGAGTGTCTCTCTGCACGCTCGCGAATGGCTTCGCTGCCGACGTGGCGACCATAGACCTCCTGGTCCAGCGGGGTCCTCGCCGGCGGGCAGTGGGCGAGGATGACGTCGCAGGGGTCGAGTTGCCGCCCACGAATCTCGTCCTCTTCCCACTCGTAGCAGAAGCCGAAGTCGTCCGGCCCCGCACCCCCGATCCCGGCGATCTTCAAATTGCCTATGGTCGCGCTGCCGTGATCGATGTTCCCGTCGCCGCTAAGGTCAGGGAGATCGTGGTTTCCCGGGACCCAAGCCACGGGAAGTCCGAGCGCGTTCAGCCGGCGAAACAGGTCGTCGATCGATGCGTGGTAGCGCGCGTCCCTGGCTGGGGTACGCTGTCGCCGCTGGCCCAGGTGGTGGCTGCCCAGGTCGCCGACCAGCAAGATGCCGTCAACACCTCGGACCAGTATGCGTTCGAGGACCGGATCGAGGTACTCGAAGCGTGCGTGAATGTCCCCGATGACCGCCAACCTCGTCATGGTTGCCATGATAACGATTCGAGGAGCCGCAAGATGCTCTGGTTGTTGATCGCCAGCGTCGCGATCGCCGGTAAACCCAAACCCTGGGACGGAATGTCGTCTGATATCGTCGTCGAGCGGGAGGTTGGTGTCGGCGTGGAAGTATTGGTCCCCAAGCTCACGGATCTGCAGTTCGCCGCCGCGATCTTCCCCGAAGAATGCATGTACGACTGGTCCCACGGCAGCACCACGAGCGGGCTCGGTGCTATCGCGCGGGTGACGTACCACATGGGCAGCATGAAACGGCGACTCACGGCGAAGGTGACCCGCGTCGAAGACCACGTGGTCGAATACGATCACGAGGGCAACAAGGGCTTCATCACCCAGTGGCGAATGTCGCCAGCGGCCGAGGGCACCACACTTTCCCTCGGGACGTACATCCACGCGCCCCCATGGCCCTTCCGCCCTCTCTACTTCAACAAGATCCATCCCAAGTGGACGGCGTGCTACGAGCAGGCGATGGACAATCTCGCAGCGGAGATCCGGTGATCGAGCTGTTGGTTGCGGCTTTGGTACTGGATTTCCAGCGCGACCAGATCATCGGCGACCCCGAGGAGATTCGCGAGACCTATCAGCTCTCCTGTGCCGAGGAGCCGCTCGCTTGCCTCGCCCTGGAATGGGGTGACGGGAAAAACGGGCTTGAGGCCGCCGGCAAGGCCGTGGCACCTCTGTGTGAAGAGGGGTCGCCCTTGGCCTGTCTCATCGGCGGCTGGGCCGTCTCCGACGCCGGCAAACCGGAGATCGGTCGGGTCCTGCTCGAGCGGGCGTGCGATGGTGGGCTCGGCCGGGCTTGTGTAGATCTCGGCGGCATGTACCATCACGGCCACGGCGGGCCGACCGACCCGGCGTTGGCGCTCGAGCTGTATCGCACCGCTTGTGCTGGCGACGATGCTCGTGCTTGCCGCCGCATTGGCCTGCTCTACCAGCAGGGCCTGGGCGTTCCCACAGACATCGAGCGGGCGCAGGAGTACTACAACCGCAGCTGCGACGCGGGCTACCCCGGTGGATGCAACAGCCTCGCACTCATGTTGCATCTCGGAGCTGGAGTGCAGCGCGACGAGCCCCGTGCTGCAGAACTCTATCAATCGTCATGCGATGCCGGCATGATCCCGGCGTGCGGCAACCTGGCGCGCTTGTACGACGAGGGGAGTGAGGCCATCCGCGACCTCTCCAAGGCCGCGGCGCTGTATGAGAAGGGCTGCGATGTCGGCAACGCCATTGCCTGTGTGCAAGCTGGGCATGCATTCGAGGGCGGAAACGGCGTGACCGCCGATCGCGCGCGGGCCGAAAAGGCCTATGTGGCGGGTTGCGACGGCGGCGAGGTCGTCGGCTGCTCGCAGCTCGGACTGTTGTACTTGTCCGGCGGCGAGGCCGGAAAGGCCGCGGAGGTCTTCGACGGAGCGTGTGACCAGAAAGCGGGTGGCGCCTGTCTTTTCCTCGCTGGCCAGTACGTTGAGGGCAATGGCGTCGAGGTCAGTTTGCAGACGGCCCACGAGTACTACGCGCGGGCCTGTGATCTCGGCGTACCCGAGGGGTGTCGTGTCACGGCTGAAGACTGCAAGAAGGGCAGGGGCGTGGAAAAAGATAAAGAGCTGGCGAAGCAGCTCTACTTTCGGGCTTGCAGCCTCGGCGACGAGCCGTCCTGCAAGAAGGCGCGCTGAGGCGGCCTACATCGTTTGCATGCCCCAGCTGCTGTTGTTCTGTGAACACATTCCCTGAACGCGATCGCCGGCGACCTCCGCGGTGCCGGTACAGGTTCCCCACACGGGCTCCGCGCCGTCCAGCGTGACCTGATCCCCGGCCACTGCGCCACCCGTCGGGTAGCTCCCCTGTGGAGGTTGCCAGCCCTGAAGCGTGAACGTGCAGCTGCCGTCCCAGATGAGTTCGGCCTGAGCCTGTCCTCCGAAATTGTCCCCCATGAAGCCCCAGTTGCTGTCCAGGAGAGTCGTGCAATCGGTGTCTGTGTCGGTGTCCACGTCGGTATCGGTGTCGGCGTCGCTGTCGGTGTCGGCATCGGCGTCGGAGTCCGAATCGACGATCTCGTCTTTGTCTCCACAGCTCGCGAGGACGAACAACAACGGAAATAGCAGGCGCATCAAAATCCCCTCTGTGGCCGCGCATTCTTAACACAGAGCGCCACAACCCGATACGTTGTCAGGTGGGAGGGCCACTTGAGCAGCCGCTTCTTCGATCTGCGAAACAGATTGGCACGCGACAAGGCAAAGAACGGCCGCACCTTGGTCTTCGATCGCGCCCAGCTCGAAGCGCTCAACGAATCCAGGGTCTCGTGCGAAGTGGCGTTCGTTTCTCACTACGAGGCCATCAGAGCGTTGTGCAAAGAGGTCGATGGTCCCGGTCTCGCTATCTTTGCGATCGACGAGGACGGCATCGCGGCGCGCGCCGTGTTGTCGGCAGGCAAGTCCAAGATACGTACGGCCATGGTCGGGCGCCACAGCCGCACCGACATCTGGCTGGGTGACGACAGCTCCCTGGCGCTTCGTCACCTCGCGGTCATCGTGTACCCGTACAATCCCGGTGATGCTCTGCGATATCGCGCCGTCGATCTGCGGACCCAGCTCGGCTTCACGGACGAGCGCCAAATTCCTCTGGAGGCATTCGAGGCAGACGGCCCCGTGTTCATCGAGGTCGGGCGCTATGTCGTGCTCTTCCTCACCCTCGAGACCGGGCACACCTGGCCGATGGACGCGATGCAGGCTTGGAAATCCCTTCCCAAGCGCGAGTATCGAGGGGAACCCAAGGGCATCATCCCCCGACGCGGCAGGCGTCTGGTGACCCATCGCGATGCCACCGCGACAGGGGTGCAGATCCTCCCTGGACCGATCAATGTGCGCAGAGAGCTCGTCTCGGGCGAGGACACGCCGGTTGGAGAACTCACCATCAAGTCCGCAGATGGAGAGGTCAAGCTCCTGCTCGGCGAGTCGGCGCTTCGCCTTGGCGTTCTCCTCGGTCGATACGATCGCTGCGACAACGGTGGCCTTCCTGTGCTCTCGAACAAGGACATCTCGAGGGTGCATGTTCTGCTGACCGAAGTCGATGGCGTCATCTACGCGATCGACACCGCCAGTACCAACGGGGTGTGGGTCGGGCGCACCGAAGTGCGCGTTCATCGGATTCGCTTCGGAGATACGCTGGAACTGGGACACGACCTCGCCTGGGTCACTGTGTCCCCAGTACACTAAACTCACTTGCGCAACGCCGCGCATTTCCTGTAAATCGGTGGTGATGGCGATTCGTTTGCTGGTGTTTTTGGGTCTGACGGGGTGCGCAACACTCACCGTCTACGATGGCGAACCTCGGGATCGCAGTGATGACAGCGGAACCGTCGTCGATCCCGGAACCCCTGGTGACACCGATACCGATGTGGCCGGCGACACCGACACCGACACCGACGCGGACGCAGATGCCGATGCGGACAGCGACGCAGACAGCGATGCGGACAGCGACGCCGACAGCGACTCGGACACCGACACCGACACGGGAACGCCGGCCGCGCCGCCAATGCAGGATGGTACTTACAGCGGCACAATCACGATCAACTACACGATGTTGGTTCCCCTTCTTGGCGGGAATTCGGTGTGCAATGGGCCGATAACCCTGGTCGTCGACAACGCCTACAATCCGGCGATCACCGGGTCTTACAGCTGCGACTGGCCCCTTTTTGACATCTGGGCTCAGCTGTGGCTCGGCGAGGTCACCGGAAGTGTTTCGGGCAACCAGGGCGGCGGCGGAAACCTCGCCGGTAGCATCGACGGTGACGAGAGTGTCGGCACCTTTGTGTTCAACGATCCGTGGACCGGGTTCATGACCGCGGGTCCGGCGATCAACGGCACCTTCGACAACAACCACTTCCTGGTCGACGACTACCTTGGCTGGTGGCAGGCGACCCGCATCGGTCCATAGCGCGGGCCCCGAGGTTCGTGACACAATGGCGTATGGTGCGCCCCTCAGTCCTCCTCCTCTTGCTGTGCCCGACGGCCGACGCAGCGCTGGTCGATGAGGTCGCCGACTCTCTCGACCTAGCCCGCGGTGACCCTCACGACGGAGGCGCCTTGTGGGTCGACTTGAACCAGGATGGGTATCCTGACCTGTTCACCAACGGCACCACCCAGGGCTCGCACCTCATGGTCAGTGACGGCGGTGCTCCTCCGTTTTTCTACAACGAGACCCTCGATCTCGCCCCGGGTTTGAGTCGCGCGTGGCTGCACCGATCCACTCTGCAGGCCGATCTCAATCACGACGGCTGGGTCGATCTCATACGGCACGGCTCCACCGACTTGGAAATCTACCTCGGCCGCGGTTCCGCGTCGGGCTTTCGCCTGGGTACCTTGGCGGGCCAGGCGAACATGCTCATCGATATCGAGACGTTCGCTGGTGTCACGACGTTCGAGCTGGGTGGCATTGCGCTGCTGGACTTCGACCGAGATGGCGACCTGGACATCGTCGCCCAGAACGAGGGCGGCGTGTTGGTATTCGAGAACCGCTACTCGAGCGGGCAGCAGTTTGGGCTCGCCGAGGGGGTCTTCCCGAACGTCCCTTTGAGAGGGGACTACGTGGCGGTTGCAGACTACGACGTCGACGGAGACGTCGACCTGATGGTCCGGACCTACGACGACTTCGATCTGTTTCGCAACGACGGCCCCGGCGTCTTCGCACACGACACCTCATTCAATGCGCAAGCCACTCCGGATTGGGGCGAGGGAAGTGTGAACTTCTGCGATCTCGACGACGACGGGGACTTCGATGTCGTCTGGACCGGACCCATGGATATGTGGCCCGACGACGAACACCTGACGCGGGTGTACTTCAACGAGGGCGGCACCTGGGAGACCGATCCCGCGGCGACGCTGTGGCCCGGCCTGGACATCTGGGGCACGGCGTGTGCAGACCTCGATCACGATGGCGATCTCGATGTGGTCTTCGCCAGTCACACGGGTGAGTCCTTCGTGATGGTCAACCAGGGAGACCGTACTTTCGAACAGAACGCCCTGGTAGGCTCTTCGAGTCACGCAAGCTCGGTGGCGATCGGTGACTACGATCTCGATGGCGACCTGGATGCACACCTGTCGGTCGAAGACGGCCCGAACGAGGTTTGGCGGAACGACGCCATGGACGACGGGGCACGCGGGCATCTCTACGTGCGTCCCAGGACCGAGCTGTCCGAAACCTGCGTCCCGGTGGCCGAGCGCATCTGGCGAGACGACGTGGGGTCCACTGTGATGCTGCGATCTCTCGACCAGACGCGCATCTCCGGCGTGCGCGAACAGAACGGGGGCACCGGTCGAGGCAATCAGGGCTTCTACCTGGTGCATTTCGGCAATCCGACAGTCAGTGGCGATCCGCTCCTGGTCGAGGTACGCTTCCAACGGTTCGAGGGGCTGATCGGGCAGGTCGAAATCACGCCCTCCGACCTGCCCATGCCGCGGATTGTCGAGGTCACGGATGTCGACATCGACGGGGACAACATCCTCACCCACGACGAGCTCGACGACTCCAAAGTCCTCGACGATTTCGACGGCGATGGCATCTCCAACTGGTCCGACATCGACTCCGATGGAGATGGCATCTCCGACGCGGTCGAAGCCGGAGACGACGACCCATGCACGACGCCTGTCGATACCGATGGCGACGGCGACCCGGACTACCTCGACCTGGATTCCGACAACGACGGGATTCCGGATGGGGAAGTCGCGACGACCCCCGGTATCGACGATGCGGGTGGTGGGGCTGCAGGATCGGGCCTCACTGGGGGGGCCGGATTGTCTTGTACCTGCCAATCCTCCAGGCTTCCGGGGGGGTGGCTGGCGGTCTTGTTGCTTGCAGTCCTCATTCGGCGCCGCTGAATCGAGCCAGACCATCTTCCTTCGGTCGATAGCCTGCCTCGAAACATCAGTTTCGTGACGACGTGAACGGAATCTCACTCCAGGATCGAGAACTCCACGCGGCGATTCCGGGCTCGGTCCTCGCGATCGAGCGGCCGTAGGAGTCCGTAGCCCACCGCTACGAGCCGCTCCTCGGGAACGCCCGCCGCCTCGAGTGCATCGACCACTGCCTGGGCACGCCGCTGGCTCAGGTCGAGGTTGAATGCGGCTCCACCCTGGTCGTCGGTATGACCTTGTACCTCGAGGAGCAGGATCGACGGATTAGCAAGGAGCACTGCAGCGATATCGTCGAGCACTCTGGTGGAATCCGGCGTGAGCGTGGCCTTGTTGATCTCGAACGGGATGCGTTCGTCGATGTCTACAGTCTCGCCGGTGACCCGGGCTTTGTGTGCCTCGAGGGGGATTTCGACGGTGAGGACTTCGTCTCCTGGATGCAATTCGAACTGGACCACACCTTCGAGGTCTTCGTAGTGCGCCGACAGGGTCCACTTTCCTGGGCGCAGTGGTTGGGAGATCTCACCGAACGGTCCCGCTGGCCCCGTGCGTACGAACTCTGGGCCTTGGAACGTCACGTCCGCGGGGACGGGTGATCCTCCAGAACCGATTGCGCGAACCTTGACGACGATGGGCGCGAAGGCGACGACCGCCCGAGCCTGCTGTGAACCGGACCGGATATCCAGTGAGATCTGGGTCTGCAGCCATCCCTCCGGCGGCTGGATGGTGGCTTCCTGATTGCCGATCTGGACCTCCTGGGCGAAGACCGATCCGCTCGCGGACGTCTGACCGAGTCTTTGCCCGCCGACACTCACCTTGGCACCTTGAACCGGGTTTCGGTCGTCGTCGAATACCCGCAGTAGCAGGACGCCCGAGTCGGGTATGGGGCGGGTCAAAGCAAACGTGACCTCCGTCAAGACCGGCGCGTCCGGGATGCTCAGGGCCTTCTCCTCGGGAAGGAAGATCGGGGAGGAGACCAGGACAATCCATTCGCCAGGGGTGAGCGCGAGAAGGCGACTTCCATCGCCCCCGGGGCGGGTGGCCGGAACGCGGATGGGGCCGTGCATCGCGATCATGGCGTCGGGTACGGCGCTGCCGCCGCCCTCGATACGGATCCGAACCGCGCCCGGCCCCCACGCGAGTGCGACCTCGGATTGCGTGTCAGCGCCGACGATCAGGCTGTGACGCATCGGGAGGAAGGCGGGGCTCGACACCGAGAACTCACGAGTCCCCATGCGGAGGTCCGATACCGTGACCGAACCGGTGTTCGTCGTGGTGCCGATGTAGTGGTCGTCGAGCAGGATCGCGGCGTCGGCGACTGGCATGCCATCGGGGTCGGTGACCACGACAGTCAGCTTTCCGTCTCCGCCCTCTGGTGGGGCGAGCTGGACGTCGGCACGGATGAGGCGATCCCAACCCTCGGGCACCTCGAACGTTCGCTCTTGGGACCCGGCGGTCGGCGACGACACCAGCACGGTCCACTCTCCGGGCTCGAGTTGGAACAGGTGTGAGCCGTCCGTTCCCAGCTCGACGGACGGTACGCGGCTTGGACCCAGGAGGGCGACCCGCGCGTCGAGCGGCCGTCCGCCTGGATCGGTGGCCGTCATCAACACGGCGCCGGGCCGGTAGCCCATCACGATCTCGCGCCGCTGTGGGCCCGGTTGGACGCGAAGTGTGCGATCTGCCGGGACCATCCCCGGAGCGGTCACCCGGAGGCGGCGCTCGCCGGAGTAGACGCCGAGGAGGGTGACGGAGCCCGCCGACGAGGTCGCCCCGAGAGTATCTCCGTCGAGAAGCACTTGTGCGCCATCGATGGGCTGGCCGTCCAGATCGATGACCTGAACCTCCACGTCGGCATCGCCGCCCTCGTCGCCGAGCAGGGCGATCTCGATGAGCTGTCGCACCCCGGGCCGGTCGGGAACCGCAAAGCGTCGCTCCTGTGCACCCAAGGTGATCGAGGAGATCAGCGCGGTCCATTCTCCAGGCGCCAGCCGCAGGTCTCGCTTGCCGTCCGCGCCCAGACTCCTCGCTGGGAGGGTGCTCGTTGCTCCCTTGAGGACCAGCAAACCATCTGTCGGCCCCCCGTCCGGCCCGGTAGCCAGGACGGTGACGAAGCCGGTGGGCCAGGCAAGCACCGCCGTGGCAGAGTCGCCGGTGCCGATTTCGACCTTGGCAGTTTCGAGGGTTGGATGAGTGATTTCGAGAGACGAGGCATCTTCTGCCAATCCGGTCACGGTGACCGAGCCGTCTGGACCCGTGGTGGCAATCGGCTGGCCATCTACGAACAGCATCGCTCCCTCAACTGGGTTGCCGGCGGCATCCAGGGCCAGGATCTCGATGGTTCGCGCGTCTGCGTCCGTGGGTCGGAGGATGATGTCCAGGCTCAGTGAGTCTTCGCGCTCCGGCGCGATGGGGATTCGATGTGTCTGACTGGTCAGTCCGGGGGCGTTGACCTCCAAGACCCAATCGCCCGGCGTCATCTCATAGGACAGGTTGCCGTCTGCATCCGTCGCGGCGTCGAGGGTCTCGGTCCCTATCACGGTCACGCTGGCGTCTACCCTGGCACCATTGCTATCGACGACGCTCACCGTCATGGGGATGGACGGGCGCGTCATCACCACCGGTTTGCCGTCGATGGCGACCATCCGCTCGTCGAAGCTCGGGTGGTTGATCTGCACGGGTTTGCGGCCGTCGAAATTCTCCGGGAGTGTGGCGCGACCCTCGTGGTCGGTTGTCGCGACCACTTCACCTTTGATCCGGACCTCCGCGCCTCGGATGGCACGTCCGTCCTCAGTTCGCACATCGACGACGGACAGCACCTCGCCGGGTCGGGCGCGCTCGCTGTCGTCAGTGGTTCCCCAGCTGAAGCCGATGTGGGCGAGGGCTCGGAAGGAGGGCGCGCCAACACCGGCCGTGGTGGCTGTCCCGGCGCTCGCGGAGCCCCAAAGGGCGCTCGCGGGACTTCCACGCTTGAGGGTGACGAGAATCTCGGACGGTACGGGGCGCTCGCCCGGCTCGCCGGCAAGCAGCATGTAGCCGCGGGCGTCGAGCTGTGCCGCGAGGTCTTCCGTGAGCAGTACCGCTGCGGCGACGCCACCCGTCAATCGCGGGCCTCCCGACCAGCCGACCGCGTCGACATTTGGTTCGACGCCGGCGCCGAATGACCCGTAGAAGGCGGCGCGTGGAACTCGCGCTACCCCGAGCACCGAGACTCCTGCGGTGACCCCGCTCGCGCCGAGGGACAGGGCATCCGCACCGGTGGGCACCGACAGCTGAGGGGTCAGATCCAGCGCAAATGGCGTCTGTTTCTGGTCCCCGAGAAGGCGCGCACTGGCCCCGAGCACATAGTCGCCGGGAACCGGGCCATTGCTGGTCTCAGAGCCATTGTGGATGAGCCATGTCGGCAGTACTGCGCCAACCACCACCCGATCTCCGATGGCGACGCTGGCATCGATGGAGGCGCCTCCGAGATCGTCGATGATTGGCACCGAATCGCCGTTGTCGAAGGTCTGAATCAACGGGTCGTCGATGTACTCGAGGGTCAAACCGGCGGTGGCGGGGCGCGAGGTGTCGGCGACGAAGATCCACACAGGGTCGAGGGGGGCCGCGGAATCGGGCGGCGCCGTGGACCCATGACCGTCGAATGTCTGGGCATGGGCGCCACTGGCCAATGCACAGGCGAGGCCGGCCGCAAACGCTCGTCGCAACGGTCTTAGCACGCCAGACTCTAGCATTTGCTAGTCTTGGCCAGTGGGAGTGCATCGCGCGTGAGCCAGCGGCGTGAATACGACATTCAAGCCGTCATCGGCGAAGGCGGATTTGGTACGGTGCTTCGAGCGCGCATGCGTGGGGGCGGTGGGTTCTCGAAGGTCGTCGCAATCAAGATCCTTCACGACGAGCTGGCGTCGCTACCGCGGTACGCGACGCGCCTTCGCGACGAGGCCCGACTGCTCGGGTTGGTTCGCCACCGCGCGATCCTTCAGGTCGATCAACTCTCCCAGCTCGATGGGCGTTGGGCGGTCATCACGGAGTACATCGAAGGCGCCAGCCTTTTGGACATCGTGCGCAACTCGACGCTTCCAGAGACGGTCATGCTCGAGGTTGTGACCGAAGTTGCTGGGGCACTGCACGCCGCCTACCAGACCACCAATGAAGGCGCACCCCTCAAGCTGATCCACCGGGACATCAAGCCGGGAAACATCCAACTCACCAAACTCGGTGAGGTCAAACTCCTCGATTTCGGCATTGCCCGCGGTGAACACGAAGGTCGGGAGTCGGAGACGACAGCCGTTCTCATGGGTTCACCGAACTATATGTCCCCCGAGCGCATGGAGATGCATGATCTCCCGGCGGGGGACATCTACGCCTTGGGTGTTGTTCTCTGCGAGGGGCTGACGGGGCTCAAGTTCGGCCGAACTTCTGGCAATGTCGAACGTCACGAAGAGAACGCGCAAAAGAACCTCGCCCGACTTCGCCAGAGAGCCGTGAACGCCGAAATCGTGGACCTGGTTTCAGACATGATCTCGTACAAACCAGAGGAACGTCCCACGGCTCGCGATGTCGAGCGCCGTTGTCGCGAACTCCGCGGAAAGATCGACGGCCCGTGGCTGGGGGATTGGGCTCCTGACGCGCTTCCCTTTTACATGAACCGAGACGGGCCGAGCCATGAGCTCGTCGGAAAGACCGTGAAGGAGGATGATCCGGGCGCGGCAAAAGACGCGCTCTCCAAGGCGACGCCGGTCATACCGTCTGGCCGCGGGCGGCGACGGGCGGCACCTGCCGTCTTGCTGGTACTTCTCTTGGTGCTCCTCCTCGGCGGGACGCTGACCGGCGCACTCGTATACGGCGTCTACCAGGCCACGAATGCGACACCTGCAGATGTGGCGCCCGAGCCTGCGGACATACCAGAGCCGGTGGCTGCACCCGTTCCGGAGCCCGATGAACCGGAGCCCGAGGTGGTCGAACTGGAAACGCAACCCAAGGAGGAACCGGTCGAGATCACGACGGCTCGGAAGCCCAAGCCCAGGCCCTCTTCTGGAGGCCTGGTGACGGCGGCGCAATTCGCCGGCTTCCTCGAGAGCCACCCCGAGTGGACCCGAGAGAACGCTGTTGCCGCGGGCAAGGCCGACCACAATTACTTGCCGGGTTGGGATGCCGCGACGCCTCCGCCCGATAGTGCCGGGCCAGTCACCAACGTGTGCTGGGCAGCCGCGTCGGCGTTTTGTCAGGGCCGAGGTGGACTTCTCGACGTCAACGATGCGCCACTCGAGTGGCCCGAGGACAAGGCGTTGATGCACTGGCGAACGCGCGATGGGGTGCCGGCCTGGCGGCGGTTCGACGACGCTCTCTCCGAAGGCAAGACGGTGCGGAAGCGGGACTCGAACAGCTTTACCGGGTTTCGTTGCCGTCGTTGAACACCGTTCACAGCGTCGAGCGATCGATCACCATGTGAGATCGCGGCGGCAGGTTTGTCAGCACATCCATGTCTCCATCGGGCCAGACGATGGTGAGCTTGTCGACGGTGCCCGGGTGGAGCCCCAACCCGAAATGAGCCTCGGTCGGGAGTTGTGCGCCGAAGGTGTCATTGGCGTGGATGTTCGCGAGCTGGATGCCGTTGCCGATGAGCGGCTCGATCTTCAACACCGCACCGATGGCTCGCTGGTTTCCGGGCGTCGTCGGGTCGCGGAGCTCGATCGTCAGCCAGGAGTTTGTTCCGTCCGACAGGTTCCGGTACAGGCGCGGTGGATTCTCGGACTCAGTGATCAGCAGGTCGAGGTCTCCGTCGCCGTCCATGTCGAACGGAATGAATGCGCGCTCGTTGCCGATGTCTGTGAGGCCCAGTTCGCAGCCCTTCTCGGCGTAGACCCCGCCGCCATCGTTCTGCCAGATCCGCGTCGCCGATGACACGAAGGTGGGATCGATGGGCCCCTCTGCCTGGCCCAGATCGAGATCGCCGTCATTGTCGAAGTCGAAGAAGGCTGCACCCCAACCCCAGCCGCCGTCGCGAACGCCCGCTGCGTCGGTGACATCCGTGAAGTTTCCGACACCATCGTTTGCGTAGAGCCGGTTGCCGTTGCAATCGCCCGCGCAAACCAGACCCCCCGGAAAGAAGATCGCCGACGTGAACCAGTCCAGATCGCCATCGCGGTCGTAGTCGGCCCAGGTGCTGCCCATCCCGTTGGCAATGTCGATCTGCGCGGCCACCGTCACCGAGGTGAAGACGCCCCCGTCCTTCACCCACAAGCCGCTGCTGGCCCAGTCCGCCGCGATGGAAAAGTCCTGGTCTCCGTCGTTGTCGATGTCGACCCAGGAGCTGGCGAATCCCGCGACCCCGACCATCTCGAGGCCGGCCGCTGCCGTGGCGTCTGTGAAGTAGCCGGTGCCGTCGTTGTCGAGCAAGATGTTGCGCTCAGTCGCCGGCAGGTACTCCATGTACCAGGCGTCGGTGTGGATATCGAGATCGCCATCGCCGTCGTAGTCTCCGGCGGAGAGGCCGTACGTCTGATTGCAGACATTGGGTCCGGTGCGCGCGGCATCCGCGCCCCGAAGCACCGCCTCCTCAGTGAAGAATCCGCCGCCATCGTTGATGTAGAGCCGGTTGTCCTCCATGCCCGCGCTCGCAACGTACAGATCGAGGTCGCCGTCGCCGTCCACGTCGATCCACTTGGCCGCCGCGCTGGTGCCGGTGTGGTCGATGCCTCTGGCCGCCGCGACGTCGACGTAGGTGCCATTGGGCTGGCTCAGGTAGAGCAGATCCGGCAGCTGCAGGCGGGTGACGAAGATGTCGAGTCGCCCGTCCTCGTCGAAGTCCGCGACCGCGGCCCCCGCGGCGATGTTGATGAACGGAAAGCACTCGAAGGGGTTCACGTTGACGTCCCATTGGAGCTGGGAGATGCCGGCTTGAAGTGCAATCTCCTCGAACAGCTCACCCCCCGGATCGGGAATGACCATTGCGTTCGTGTCGTCACAGTCGTCCGCGTCGAGGAAGCCGTCTCCGTCGAGGTCGTCGTCGGGGCTCAGTGGGTCGCAGTCGTTGTCCAGGCCGTCATAGGGCGTCTCGATATTGCCGGGGAACACATGGCTGTCGGCATCGTCGCAATCGTCGGGTGTCAGCGCGGCCCCAGGACCGGAGCAGGTGATCAGGGCGGTGAGAACCGTGTTTGCGGTTCCCGTCCCGTCGCCGTCGAGGTCTTCGAAGCACAGCTCGAGGCCATCGCAGTTCTGGTCAGAGAGATCCGCCACTGTCTCGAGGGCACCGGGATGCACCGTGCCGTCGGAGTCGTCGCAATCGGTGCCGTCATCTACCTGGCCGACCGGGGGAGAACACCACTGTGCGCCAGTGATGAAGGACCCGTAGCCGTCGGTGTCATCGTCGTCGAACCACCAGTCTCCGTCGGCTGGGTCGTTGTCGATCTGCCCGTCACAGTCATTGTCATTGCCGTCGCAGAGTTCGGTGTTGTAGGGGTAGGAATTCGGGTCACCGTCATCGCAGTCGTCGAGGCAGGCGAGGTGGCCATCTCCGTCGACGTCGATCTCCTCGATAGGCAGATTCCCGTCGCAGTCGTTGTCGAGGGCATCACAGAGCTCATCGGCACCCGGGAAGGTGAGGGGGTCGATGTCGTCGCAGTCTCCCGGCTGAGCGACGTGGCCGGTGGGGGCCTCGCAGCCCACGTCGGTGGTCGAGTCGTCTCCGAATCCATCTCCGTCGCCATCGAAGAACCAGGTCGGGGCATCGGTGGCGTTGTCGTCCCGCTCCCCATTGCAGTCGTTGTCGAGACCATCGCAGCGCTCAGATGCTTTGGGGTTCAGGGTCGGATCAGTGTCGTCGCAGTCGCCTGGGCCGGGAAGGAAGCCCTCGGGAGCCTCGCAGGCCTCCACGGTGTCCTGGTTGTTGCCATAGCCGTCGCCGTCTCGGTCCGCGTACCAGGCCTTTTCTACGCATGGCTCACTTTTTTTCGGGGAGTTGCCGTCTTCTGGACTGCTGCCACATCCGATAATGAAAATAATGCACCACAGGACACCACGCATCTGACCTCTCCTTTTCGAGGAGGGATTTTAGATGCGTACAAGCAAAATCAACCAGAAAATGTACTGGGATTTCGCAGACCGTGTTGTTTACTGGGTCTCGCGAAGAAATTTTTCGCGCTTGTTAAATTCATTTTCGGCGCGTCGGGCCATATTCCAGACGAAGTACGGCATCGTCGACTCCGCAATCTGCCCTCGTTGGGCGTTTGGGATGGGGAAATCTGGCAGCACGTCGACCATCATGATGACCAGCGTTCGGCCCTCGGTGTAGTCGGTGACCGTCCAGTACCCCATGCCGTGTTTGAACGGATTCTTTTTGGCCTCAGCCATGTGGAAGGACATGAACCCCTGGTCGATGTAGTGCTGGGCTTTCACGGAGACGGCCCCGGGAATCATCGGCAGGTCGACCTCCATCGAGGTCTCGAGGGTCTCGACGCCGTCGCGACTCTCGCTCTTGTTCAGCTTGGCCCACTCCAGCTGCTCCAGGTAGTCGGGGTATTCCTCCAGCGCCTTTACCGCGCGCCAGACCTCCCACTTGTCGGCCCAGGTGGTGACGGCACACACCGCCAGATCGTGGCCCTTGATGTGCTCGTAGTGGAAGACCATCTCGTTGTTGTCGAGCTTCTTCTGGTCGGCTTCGTCGAGGACGTAAGGCGGCGGTGGTTGGGAGGGATCTTCCTGCGCTTTGTGCAGGTCTTTGTGCATCGCCTTGTCGACGGGCGTGTCGGGCTTCTTTGCGCTCGCGACGGTCAGCAGCGCGAGCATGGCCAGCGAAGCGGACATTCAGTCGTCCTTTGCGTCGCAGAAGGCGAGCCCCGTGAAGGAGCCGGTAGTCGTGTACCACTGGGAGACGTCGCAGGAGCCCCCGGCGGTTGAAGCCTTGAGATCGAAATCGCCGTGGATGGCCTCTCCGGCGATATAGCTGGTGATGGTCAGCTTGCCCGAGCATCCGTTGTAGCGGATCGGGTCGTCGGGGTCGGTGTTGTCGTACATGGTGACGACCACCTGCTCTGGAACGATGTATTCGACGCCGTCGACCAGACCCATCGTGTCGACGACCTCGAAGCTCAGGTCGACGTTGTCGTTGTTGGCGGCGATGTTGACGAAGAGGTGGTTGCTGTCGATGTAGAAGTGGCCGCCCTTGGCGCTGTCGAGTCCCGCGCCGTCACAGCTGGGGCTCTCGTAGCTGATACACCCGCTGACGCCGCCGCCGTTGGTGCAGGTGCCGACGATCTTGGTGCCCGTGTCCTCGATCTCGGTGCCGTCGCCGCCGCACCCCGCGAGCAGAAGGGGAAGTGCAAACCTCGCTAACTTCATCGTTCAACCTCCGGCATGACGCCTGGCGCAGTCTATCGCGTCCCGAGCGCGTTGCCTGTGACGGTGTTCGGCGTCGAGATCGACCGCATCTTCCAACCATTCGATCAGTGCCAGCTCCCCGTCGGCCATCCACCGGGCGGCGGCCGCCTTCAGGGCTCGCTTGGCGCCATCGGCACCGCTCATTCCCGCGAGCACATAGCGGATGGGGGACCGGGTCTTCGCCGAAGCCAGCGGCAGCGTCGGTGGACCGTGCCGGTCGAGGTGGGCCGCGACGGTCAGGTCGAGTGCGAGTTGCTCCTCGAAGGCCGCGATGGTCGTCGGGCCTCCCTCGGCAAGCGCTCGAACGGCCTGTTCTTTGTGATCGAGGATCCGCTCGTCGATGGCTTCCTCGACGACTTCGACGGCCGTGCGTACCGAGTGGGCCCACAGGTCGCGAAGTCGCGTCTGGATCTGGGCCAGATTCTGGGCCTCTGGCAGCGCGTCGAGGTGTTCCTCCAGCCCTCTCAGCGCTGCCGTCACTGCCCGGATTCGCCGCGGTGAGGGGTGTCTGTCCAGGAGTCCTTCGGGGGCCGTATCGAGATGCCGGAGGTCGGCCCGGCGAATCGCGATCGGCGCGTGTATTGCCGTGAGTGTCTGGACCCGATCCAGAACCCTGGGCGCCTCCTCCTCGTCGGTGAGATCGAGCCGCGAGACCAGGACATGAAGCGGCGCATCATCCAGGATCGAAGCGGCGAGTACTCGACGTTCTGAAGCCGTTAGAGGCTGAAGTCCGTCGACCACCCAGATCACGGTGTCCACGCGCTCAAGGAGTGGCTGGAGCACCGACAGCGCGGTGTTCTCGTCGTCGATTCCCGGCGTGTCGAAGACCTCGACTTCGCCGACCTGTTCGGTGGCGACTTCTCTCGTGACGCCTCCGAGACCGGTTTTGCGCGCGTTCTGTCCGACCAGCAGGTTCACCAGCGTCGACTTGCCCGTGCTCACTCGCCCGACGACGGCGACGCGCCATGGTTCTTCCCAGACAGCGATAGCCTCGGTCAGCGGCGCGATCTCCACTAGATCCCGGGTGGCCTCGGCAGCGGCGTGCAGGGGATTCCGTTTGGGGTCGGCGCTCGAGACGGGGACGGCCGGAGTCATGGATCGGACACGTCAGAAGTATTGGACGCGGGCGATGTCGTGTATCCGCAGCTGGTTGAGGTACTCCGAGAGAATGGCGCGGATCATGTCCTCGGTGAGGATGATTCGACGTCTACGCAGCTTGCTGGAGATCAGGTCGATGAACGCCTCGGCGGTCGGGGTGCCTCGATAGCTGCCGGTGATCGCGCGAATTGTCTGCAGCGTCGCGGTCAGAGGCCAGTGATCTACGCCGATACCGCGAGTGGCGAGGCCGTGGAGAACCTCGCCTTGAAGTTCGTCGAACAGGATGAGGTCACCGTTGGCAGTGATATAGGCAAAGCTCGGAAGTTCTTGGGGAAGCCAACTCATGTACAGTTCTGATCCAGTTCAACACCCAGTCTAGACAAAGAGTCCCGTTGAAGAGCTACTCCGTCAGCGCCACCGGGCACGAACCCGAGGTCGTAAAGGCCGAAAACTGGCTTGGTGCACTTGGCAAAGCCCTCGGCAAGATGGGGATCCTCGTGAACCTCGAGCGCCTGGCCTGCGAGGTCATGCCCAACGAGACGGTGGTGGCCAGGGACGTAAAGACCGGCATGGGCTTCGTTATCCAGCAGGCAGACGACATGGGCCAGCTCACGCCGGCTCCCGCGATCCGCCGCGACGAGGAATCCGGCGATCCCTTCTCCGTCGAAAACCTGCCAAAGAGTGTCTTTCACGCCAACCTCAGCCACGATCTTCGCGCGCCCCTCAACGACATCATCGGCTACGCAGGCCTGTTGGTGGAGGAAGCTCAGGATCTCTTCGATACTGACCTCATGCGCGACCTCCGTCGGATCGAGACGGGAGCGACCGATCTGCTCACACTGGTGAATGCCGGTCTCGAGGCGGCGCGTGTCGACATGGGCGATGTTCAGCTCCACGCAGACACCTTCGAGGCGTCTGAACTCCTCGAGGACGCCGGTGCCGCCTTCGAGCCAGAACTTCAGAAGCGGCAGAACTCCATCGAGCTCCGCGGCGTCGACGAGGTGGGTTGGATCAAGTCCGACCCCCAGCACCTGCGCGAGGCCCTCATCGAGCTCCTCCGCTTCTCGAACATGCGCGTCAGCAATGGCATCGTGTACATCGATGCCGAAAACGAGCTCGATGGCGACGGAAGGGCATGGATCTTGATGTCGATATCCGACTCGGGATTCGAGTACTCCAACCGAGAACTTCAGGGGTTGTTTCAGGTCTTCTCCTCTACGCAGGGGGACACGCAGAAGGCCGCGGCCACGATTCGCCGCGCCCGAAGTCGCGATCTGGTCCGCACCATGGGCGGCGACATCTTCGTGCGTCTCGGAGCCGACGGCGTCCCGAAGATCACGATTCGCCTCCCCCAGGAGAGGTGAATCGGGGCGGCGGAGCCGCGAGGGCGAGGATTGGCTTCTCTCGATCGACGCCGATACGCCACTTGGCGATCCGTCCTCGAGATGCCAGCGGCCTGCAACGAGGCGCTACATCAAACGCCACGGATCAATTGCATCACACATCCGGTTGGCGGCGAACGCCCGCGCCAGCCTCATCTCGACGCCGATCATACGCCGACTCCGATTCGCCTCACAACTCCGAGAGATACGCGTCGGCGGCGATGAAGTTGTCTTCGATGCCCTTGCGCACGGTGCCGACCACCATGTCGTCACTGACGTTGATGCCCTTGAACTCACTCTCGGTCCACAGGCTGAGCATGCGCAGGACGCCGCCGCCGGTGCTGTCGCCTTCCCACTCACCGTCGTCGACGTTCTTACTGCCTTTCTTGCGAACGAAACCCTCTCCATCGCGCGGGATCCAGATCTCGATGGTGAACGACTGGTGGATCCAGGCCTTGCCCGAGTCGCCCTCGAATGACTTTGGCGTCCAGGAGCGGCCGACGTAGGCCCAGCGCTCTTTGCCGTCGTTGACGGCCTCCTCACCGTCGGGGACGTCAGACGGTGCGGGCAGGTTCATGTCCACCCAGCGAAAGTCCTTGAAGAAGGTGTACTCCACCGTCATCAACAGGTTCTCTTTGGTGAGGTGGTTGTCGGTCCGGAGCTCGGTACAGTCCCTGGAACCCCAACAGTCGTCTCCCTCGATGAAGCTGCGCTCGTAATCGTTGGGCGAACCCGGTTCCCAGGGTCGATGGTCGACTTCGAGCTGGAGCGCCATGTGGTCGTCGACGTTGTGGATGGACGCTCCCGCGACAGCCACCGGAAGCGCGTTTGCGATATCGCGGCCATTCGGGTGCTCGAGGTTCTTGACGTCCTTTTCCTTCAGGAACTCCGGCTGGAGTGCGCGGTCCTGCTCTTTGTCGGCATCGACGTCCATACCGAGGTAAACCTGTTTCTCGAGATTACGCATGGCAAAGGCCAGGTTCGCGGGCTCGCTCTCGAAGCTGGTGAACAGGTAGGTCAGCGCGTCGCTGAACTCTGGATCGGCCGCAGGCGGCGCCTTGCGACAGGCAGAGGTCACGACGAGGGCGCAGGTGAGGACAGTGATAGCGCGCATGGATGCTCCCCAGGAGGCGCCCCATCTTACCTCTGTCAGCGCTGTTTCGCCTCTTGATGTGCGGCGTTGCTGTACCAATCGGCCGCCGCAGCTTCGGGCGGTGCGTCCCAACCTTGCCAGTCCTGCCACTCCATGGACTTGATCATCTCTGCCGGCAGGGTGAGGACCTCCGGGCCGACATCGAGCCCAAAGGTCACCTCGTCGCCCTCGATTTCTCCGATGAGCACCGAGCCGTTGTGGAGCTCGAGCCGCCACGAGTCGCCGTCCGGCCGGATGGAGACGCACTCAGATAGGAGTGGCGAGAACGTGCCGAGATCGTTGACGAGAACCACTCGCGATAGTCCGGGCTCGACCAGGAAGTCGTCTCCGTAGGTCGTGGTCACCCGGAAGACCGATTGGTCTGGCCAGACTTCGCCGCCCTGCATCTGAAACCGCACCAGATCGGACACCGGCACGTCGACGCGCAGGGTCTCTCCTCCGACCTCGAGGCCCATGGCGAGCTCGGGGTCGGCCCACTTGCCACGGAACTCGGATCCGTTTCGCAGCCATACGGTCACGTAGCCACCGCTACTCTCGAGCTGGGCCCCCTCGACCGGTACGACTTCGCCGACGTCGACCATGGGGATGTCGATGGCGCCCATGCCGGACTCGAGCACAAGTGTGTCGGTCCAGACTTGTCCGGCGATGACTTGACCATCGGAGAGCGAAGCGCGGACCGGCATACCGTCTTCGGGATCGTTAGCGCAGCCGGTCAAGACGATACAAAGGAGTGTGAGGGCGCGGTTCATGTGAGCTCCGTGTCGGTTTGGGGGACGCCCGATGAACGCCCGGAGTTTCGGTTTCTTACGCCGTTACCTCACGTTTACGTTGCTCCTTTCGGCCGCCGCCCATGCCGATCCAAAGCCGGATATCTCGGAGGAGGTGACGGTTTATGGCGACCTCTTCGCCCGCTGGGACAACACCCGCTGGAAGGTCGAGAACGAGTTGGTGCTCCCGTTTCGCCTGCCCCTGAACATGGAGCTCAACAAGGGCTTCCAGACCTACGCAGTGCAGATGGAGACGGTCTTTCTGTGCGCCAAGAGCTGGAAGCTGGGCCCGAAGAGCTGGGAGGTGGACTGCACAATCGAGGACTTTGCCATTCGCAGTCTGGTGCGTGAGAAGAAGCCGAGCCAGCAGTTGATCGACAATTCGCGGCAGGTCCTCGCGGAGATCGATGAGCGCCTGACCGGAGCGCGGATCCAGCTGCAGGTCACCGATGACGGTCGAGTGACCAACTTCGATCTCGAGGGGCTGTCCAAGGACAACCGACGTCTCGCCGAGATCCACGAGGTCCAGCGTCAGCTCATGCGCCAGGTCCTGGTCGGCTTTCACCTCAAGCTCCGCAAGGATCGGATGCTGCAGGAGGGCAAGTGGCACGAGTACAACTCGGAGCTGATGTCCATCCCGGTGCCCCCAGAGCTCACGGCATCGGCGGGGTCCAGCCTGCTGGTCCACCACCTGAACCACTATCAGGGGCATGTGCTCGTGCAGTCCATCGGCGAGGCCGGTCTGTTCGTCGACTACGGAGGCCGCCGGGAGGTGACCTACTCCGCTCGTCTGGACGGGGTCGCGATCTTCGACCCCAGCGAGGGGTACATGATCGAACGCGTGTGGACATTGAACGGAAGTCCGAGCGCCAGCGCCCAGTTCGGCCAGGGCTACTGGCACACCGGAAAGATCGCCAAACTCGAGAAAGAGACCGTTGTCCAGCTCGGGGAAACGGCGCCAGTCGTCCAGGAAGACCGCGAATTCGAGGGCCTCAAAACCTGGAAATCCCTGAAGTTTGATTAGTCCCCTTCGAAAACTGGACGGTCAGTCAGAATTCGGTTTATATTGAAACTGGACGGTGGGTCGGAATTGGGGAGCCGCACCGTCTGGGGGAAATATGTTGGGGACTTTCATGGACACGTTGATCGACGTGTTGGACTCGGACGAGGAAAGCTGCATGGCGCTCCTCACGGCTCACGGCGTCGATCCCAACGCACCTGTCGACCTGATTGTCGACGTGCTGACCAGCTACGAGGCGCTGTGCTACGCCAAGACCCTTCTCGAGATCGGCCGCGATGTCGAGGCGCAAGAGGTCATCTTCGCCGTAGTCGCCGCGGGGCACGTCGATGTTCCGCAGGGTTCTCAGCTTCCCGTCGGTGACATTCCGCAAGGCTCGCAATACCACTGAGTGATGCGACAAACTCTCTTTTTGTTCCTCGCCGCCGGATGCGGCCAAGCCGATGTGGTCGATGTGTGGTCGGGAGACTGCGCCATCACCTTCGACGGTGAGCAAGTCACCTACGATCTCGAGATCGACATCGACTCCGACGAAAAGGGAGAGCTCGGTGGGACTGCGCTGTTCGATGTGACCGGACTCGGCGATCTGACCGAGATTCCGGTCGACGGTACGCGCAAAGGCAAGGACGTGGAGATCGAGCTCGTTCTCGACGACGAAACGGGCTTGCCGATCTCGTTGGAGATCGCGGCGACAGCCAAGGGCGACGAAATGATGGGCGACTGCGTCATGCGAACGTTCGGGATCGGCGTCAGCGGCAACCTCGAGCTCGGCCGGGGACCGTTGCCAGAAGAGGTCCCGAGCACCAAGACCGTCTTGTAGCTACTCGCTCTTCGCCTCGAGTTTGTGTCCGTCGAGATCGCGAATGAACGCGGCGTAATAGTCTGGGCCGTATCGTTCCCGGATCCCTGGGCGGCCCTCACAGTGCCCCCCGTTTGTGATAGCTGCGTCGTAGAACGCGTCGACAGCCTCGGGGCTCGGCGCAGAGAAGGCGAGGTGAAACCGTGGACCTGCAGCCAGGCGCACATCTTCCTTCACCTCGAAGAGGGCGAGCTTGTCGTTTCCGCCGGGCGGCCCATAGCCGAGGCCAGTCTCGCTCTCCCACACTCTGACGACTCCCAGTGGCGCCAGGATCGCATCGTAGAAGTCCCCAGAACGGCCTAGATCCCGCACCCCAAGGGAGAGGTGGCTGATCACGGGATGTCGACCACGATGGCGGTGATGTTGTCGCGTCCACCGGCCTCCATCGCGGCCTCGATCAGCCGATGAACGCAGTTGCGTGGATCGCGCTCCGTGTCGAGGATCAAGGTGAGGTATCGGTCCTGCACTTCTCCCCACAGCCCGTCGGAGCACAGCAGCAGCCGGTCTCCGGGGCGGGTCTTGATCGTGAAGAGATCTGGTTCGATGCCGGATGTGGCACCGACGTAGTGCAGCAGCACGTTCGCCTTTGGGTGATTCCAGGCGTCCTCCGGCTTGATCTTGCCGGTTGCCACCATCGCCGCGACCATTGAGTGGTCCTCGGTGATCGGGTTCATGTGGCCATCTCTCAGCAGATATGCACGCGAGTCACCCACGTTGGCGACGATCGCTTTGCCGCCGCCCATCACCATGGCGACCAGAGTCGTTCCAGCACCGGACATCGACGTGCTGCGGACGGCTTTGTTGGCGGCGGCGAATGCTTTGGTGATGTTCTGTTCCGCGTCGGCGATGTCCGGGCTCTTTGCGACGGTCCGCAGCAGGGTGCGTACCGCGAGTTGGCTGGCCGCGTCTCCATGTTCGTGGCCCCCCATGCCATCGGCGACGACGTAGACAGAAACGCGGTCGGAGATCGTCCGCCAGCCCCAGGAGTCTTCATTCAAACTGCGCTCGATTCCGGCGTCGGTTTGAGCCGCGGCGTTGTTCCTGGGGGCGATCCGCGTCCTCATCCTTGCGAACTGGGCGATCCCGCCCGCAAAGGCATCGGCGGTGCGGAAGCCGCCACGGCGCGCTCTTCGGAAGAAACCTCGAAGTTCCTCGTCCTCTACAGACACGTAGTCGTCGAGGAGGGCCGCCAGTTGGCGGATGTCCCGCATGGGCGGTCGGGTTGGATCGTCGCTCGGTGAGATGGGGTCCCGGGAGACGTCCTCGATCTCCAGATCGAACAATCGCGCTCGTCCATCCGCAGAGAAGAGCAGGTTCATCGGTGAGATTCCGGCGAGCACGACCCCGTGATCGTGAAGGTGGGAGAGGCCCACGGCGAGGTCGAAGGCGGTCGCCAACACCGTGTGGCTGGGCAGCGGCGACGACTGCAGAGCGAGAAGCGTATCGTCGTTCCAAAGGAAGAACGCGAGCATTTGGTCGTGATACCGATAGACCGCGACGGGCGGCTCCAGCGTGTTGAAGATGACCCTGCGGTTCAAGTAGGCCTTGTACGCATCGAACCGTCCCGGCCGAAAACGGGACGTCATGATCATCCGGCGAAACCCCAGCGGTGCGTGGCAGAAGGTGCAGGCCTGTGCGTTCGGTGGGGAGCCCTTGTTCCCACAGACCCAGCACTTTGTGGTGTTCCAACGCGGGTCGGCGTTGTTCACGTAGTACAGCACGCGGTCCCAGCAGACGCGGATGCACGACTCCACGCGCAGGTGCTGGCCGATTGGCGTACCTGGCTCGAAGATCCGGGGCCGGCTTTGGGGGACTGTGAGGTCAGTCTCCCCGCGCACATTCCTCATGCGCGGATACTACCCTCCCTCTTGCAGATACCCGAGCTTCTCGAGCATCTCACGTTCGTCATCCGTCAGGTCGATCGTCGTATTTTCGACGACAGTGCCATCGTAGCTCACGGGGGCCTCGTCGTCGGGCAGGTCGCCGCCCAGCGCTCGATAGGGCCCGTGTTGGGTGCCTTCGACACTGGTGAACATCACGTAGGCATCGGCCGGATGCACGCTGAAGCGGTCGCCCAGCTCGACCTCGAGTTGTTGGCGGTGACGCTCGACGCCGGAGAAGATGACTCCGTCTTTTACGTCGATACGTCCGGGTTCGGACGCCTCCCACGCATCGCCGAGGTACTCCATCATCTCGGCAAACATCGCGTCGCCGCGCTCGGGCGTGCCCTTCTTGGTGTAGAGGTTCTTCTTGCACCAGGTGTCGTCGTCGACATTGCAGAGCCCGCGCTTGGCGTTTGCCACGTCGACGATCATGTCCTGGCCGTCGGAATGCCAGCGATAGCGAAGTGTCTGGAAGCGGCTGGTCTCCGCGAAGCGCCCAGAGGTGTTGTTCTGGGGCGGTCGACTGCCGTTGCGGGCCTGAGCGGCGCGATTGACACCATCGGCGGCCGGGAAGGGGACGCCCGCGAGTCCGGCCAGTGTCGAGGCGATGTCCTCGCTGCCGACGCGATCGGTGACGACCTGCTTGCGCACGCCCTTTCCGTTCACGATCCAGGGGACGTGCAGCTGTTCCCGATGCAGCGTGTGGGCGTGGCCCCAGCTGCCGCGCTCACCGAATTCCTCGCCGTGGTCGGCGGTGACGGCGACGACGACGTCTCGCCCGCTCGCTCGCCAGCCCTCGATGAGGTCCCGGAACCGGGCGTCGACGTAGGCGATCTCCTCGTCGTACTGGTCGATCTCGTGCTGAAGCTCGTCGGGTGTGAGCGGATTTTGCTTGTAGAACCCGTACTCTCGATAAATTGGGTCGCCCAGTTGCGCGGCGCGATCGAACTGTTCGTTGTGGGGCGGTGGGGCGTTGTACCCGAAGTGCACGTCGTACACGTGCAGGAACAGAAACAGAGGTTTGCCGTCCTCTTGTCCCTGAGCCCAGTGGAGCGCGTTGTTGAAGACATGCTCGGCGTCGACGGTCGATGCGTTGTTCATCGCGGCGCCCTCGATCTCGAAGTCCTCGAAGTGGTCGAAACCGCGATCGAAGCCGTAGCGTTTGGAGACGAACAAGGTCGAGACGACCCCAGCGGTGCCGTAGCCGGCGAAAGAGAAGGCCTCCTGCATCATCGGGATCTTGCCGATCTCGAGGTGGTCCTCGATGGCCCCGTGGTTGGGGGGCAGCAGTCCCGAGAGCATGGTGGCGTGGGATGGCAGCGTCCACGGAGCCGCCGCCCAGGTGTCGGCAAAACGCGTTCCCCCCGCGGCCAATTCGTCGAAGAAGGGGCTGGTGTCACGCTCGTATCCGTAGGCTCCGAGGTGGTCCGCTCGCAGGGTGTCGATGGAAAGGAGGATGACGTCCGGCTTCTGGGCGCTGCCTTTTGGAAGGGGCTTCTTCGGGTCGAAACCCTCTGGACTGCGGTCCATCTGCTCGGTGGAGACGTGGCGCTGATTTCGCTCGAGGACAATCGTCATCATCTCGACGTTGGCTCGCAAGTCCGCGATGTCCGACCTGAGGATTTGAATGTCGGCCTCGGTCCTCGCCACCCGGTCACCTGCGCAGGAGACCATCACCGGAATCAGGGGGAGGAGGCAGGCAAACCGCATCACTTGCTTCCGCGCACGAAGGCGACTTCGGACGTCACCACCAGCGCATTTGCGCCGTTGCCCATCGTGAGCGTGTTCAGGAGCACGTAAGGCCCGTCCTCGGGGGAGGCGATGGTCAGCGAGAAGGGCTCGCCGGGGAGTTCGGTGTCCTGGCCGATGGTCAAGGTGCCGGTCTCGTCGGTCTCCACTGTGTTTTCACCCCAGGTGACCACCGCTGAGCTGATGTGCTCACCCGCCACCCGCGCCGACAGGTCGAGTCGAGCTGCGCCCCAACTCGGGTCCCACCCGCGACCGAACTCGAAGGTCAGGGTCGTTCCCGGGTAGACCCAATACATGGGCCGCTTGTCCTCGCCTCGCTCCAGGGGAAGACTCGGATCGAGCGCGATGGTGTACTTGTGCTTTTCGGCGTTCTCTGGGCGACCTTCAGGGCTGAACAGGAAGACATAGCCGGCGTGTCGGTATGAGCCCGTGCACGCGCCTCCGAACTCGGTGGGCATGGCGTGGGGTGTCATCGCGACGCCGTCCTGGAGGAGGAGGACAGGCGATGACTTGCCGTAGCCTTGCTTGTTGAGCGGGAAGTCACTGATTGGCTGCAGCTCCTGCAACGTGAACTTGAAACCGCACTCCGTCTGGGTGCGTTCCATCTCGACCAGCCCCGGGAGTACAGGGATGTCGCCCGTGCGGCTCACTTTGAACGCCATCTCGTCATCCAAAGCATTCTTGGGTAGAGCGTTTCCCTCTTTCCCCTTGCCCTTTCCGCCCTTTCCGCCCTTGCCCTTGCCGACTTTCCCCGGCACCGGAGCTTGGGCCATGGCCTGCTGCTCGGTGACCAGCCCGGACTCGATCATCGCGTTTCGGAGGGCGGCAACATTGCCTTCCAGGTCGTCGTACTCCTCGCGGAGCGCGTCCTGTTCGTCCTCGAGGGCGCGGAGTTCCTGGCTCGCACATCCAGCGAGCGCCAGGGAGAGAAACACAATTCGCACGGGTCGCTCCGAGTTGGACCCCGGGACCCTAACCGACTGCTGGCGACGATGGCCTTGCAGCCAGTTGCTCAGACCACGTACCGCCTGGAATACCCAAAAGTGGTTTCGATCTGGTCGAACCGATTCCGGACGCCGGTCTGGAAGCGGCGCTCGACGGCACCGATGAGGCTCTCCGCGATCTGATCGAGGAATTCCGCCTCGGTGAGCACTGCGCGCACCTGCGCCGGCGTCCTCGATCCCATCGCCACGGCGTAGGCCCGTGCGGCGTGTCCGGTCTGGTGGGCGGCGTGGGACAGAACCGCGGCACCCATTTCGGAGATGGAACCGATTTCGTCGAGGAATGGATATTCCTGTGTGAAGGCGGCGATTTGTTTGAGATAGAGCGCGACGTCTTCAACGCCCTTTCGATCCTGGGCCTCGCGAAGCACCGCGTGACGGCCGATGGCCCGGAAAGCGTCCGCCTCTTCGGTGGTGATTTTCGCACCGACTCCGAGGCGACGGAAACGATCGGCGATCTGTCGATAGGCCTGTTCGCCGCCGAAGAAGCCGTAGAGCGTATCGATGAGGCTGTTCTCCGACGCGACGTCGACGTACAGGGCCATGAGCCTCGGCACGCTCGTTCCCGACCAACTTCCCTTGCCGAGGTTGACGCGATTGGCATCGAAGTGAACCAGCGCGGGATCGACACCCTGGAGGCGGGCGATGCTCCGGAAGAGGTCCTGTCTGAAGGCACTGCGCTCGTCCTCTTCCTCTTCGGTGGGATCGATCCAGCCGTAGTCGTCGTCGTTTCGATCCACGGGGATCTCGAGGAGTTGGCCGACCCGAATCCTGCTCGGATCGGCGACGATCGAGGCATTCAGGTCCCAGATCTGCCGCCATTGGCGCCCGTCTCCGAGCTGACTTGCGGCGATGCCCGTCAGCGTGTCGCCCGGCTGAACTGCGTACAATGGCGGGTGGTTCTCGGCATGTCGGCTGCGTTCTCGAGCGCGCATCATTTCTCCATAAATCCAAATCCAGCCCGAAAAGAAAAAAGGGCTGCCGGTCTCTTCTGCAACGGCTGTGCCTACGAGAGAGACTGGAATATGGTGAAGAGTGCGGTGATAATGTCGCAGTCCGCGCCTGTACCTGCGCCGCTGCGCTAGGGGAAGTTGGCGACCCACGTCACACGGCCAATGGTTCCGGACGTGTGGAGCTCCCAGACGATCTCGCCTTCTGGTGTGACCTCGGTGAGCTCAGCCTTCGGACCCCAGGCGATCAGGGTGTTGCCGCCGGGCAGCCGCCGCGCGTCGCCGAGGTGGGTGATGAATCGGCCCTGTGGGTCGCGATAGTCCCAGACCTTTTCTGCCGTCATGGCGTCTTCATCCCAGGCGTATTCAGCCACACCCGAGACCGGTGCCGTTCCGTGGTCGCCGTTGTCGAAGACCAGTATTCCTCCGGGCCAGACATCGGACATGTGTGCGTGGCGAAAGATGTCCTCCTCTGGGATCTCGAAGTCTCCAAATGCACCGCCGAGTTGCCACTGGAGCGCGCCGCCGCGGTCGATCTTCAGGAGCGCGTCCCAATACCTGACCATCACGTAGTACGCGTCTTCACCGGGGACGTGAGCCAGCGAGTTGCTGTGGGACCACTCGTAGGAATCGGGAGCGAAGTTGTCGTAGTCCATGTGGCCGCAGGACCAGAAGGGATCGATGGGGTAGTCATCGAGGAATGCGTAGATTTGTTCTGGATCGGCCTCATCACTGCCTTCCGCCGCCGTACGCAGAACGTCCGCGCTCAACGGGATCGGATCGAATCCGATCGCCACATCGGCGTATCCCCAGGACAGCCAGGTGAAGGTTTCGTCATCGTGTTCGACGAAGTCGTGGTGCTGTTCAGTCGTGCGCGTAGTCGACAGCACTTCGCCGTCGAGACCCACGCGAGTGATGACCCCGATGTCCTCGATTCGAGAGCGGTCGTAGGCCGAAGTGAGGATGCTCTGACCATCCAACGCCAATCGAGTTCGGTTGATCTTGTAGGGCTCTCCCGGATCCTCGCCTTGCCAGACGATCTGGCCTGTGCCGTCGACGACAAGGGCGACGCTGCCATGGGGATCGAACTTGGAGAGGATCAGGAAGCCGGTCGCAGCCTCGGAATCCGCGCCGGACGTCACTAGAGTCCAGTCGCTGGTAGCCGGTTCGGTGTCCGTCACAGGGACCTGAAAGGGCACAGGTTCGGGGCCGGAACAGGCGGCAATAAGCGCGATGAGCGGGTACGTCATTCGACCAGATCCTACCTACCCCTTATACTTGCTAGTGGTGGAGAGAGGGTCGAACGTCATGTCGAATGAGATCCACGAATCGGAAACTCCAAGCGGAGCCTACAGGCGCGCCCTGTTCACTCCGGTGTTTGGGGCCGATGATACAGACGAAAACGTCACTTTCGATGACATCCCTCTCAACAGCACTCTGGCGGCTTTCGGGGTCGAAGACCCGCCCAGCCTCGACAGTTACGATGCGAATGCGCCGGCCAATCGGCCCGTGTTCAGCGGGATCGTGGCGTTGGGTGTCGTTGCTGGCGGCGGCGCCTTGGCGGCCTTGACGATGTTCGCCCTGCTCATGGCCGGCATGTACGCCATGAACGTAGAGGTCGACAACGGTCCGGGTCCGCAGATCAATGGCGTCAATGATGGGCCTGTGGACGTGATCCGCGACTGATGCCGTGGGATGACTCCGGACGATCCGCGCCCAAGACCCTCGCGACAGACACGCTCAGGATCCCCAAGACCGCCACGGACACCGTGCATCCCGCCGAGCGCGGCTCACTTCTGGTGATCGCGGGAAAACCCGCCGACCTGGGCGTTCACATCCTGGTGGACGATCACGTCGTCATCGGTCGTGAGACAAAGGGGCTCCAGCTCCGTGACGCGCGGTGTTCGCGTCGTCATGTGGTGGTCGAGCGTCGGGAGGATCGCTACTACGTTCGCGATCTCGGCTCGATGAATGGGACCCGTTTGAACGGTCGCGTCATCGAGCGAGAGTCCCACCTCGGCGACGGTGACAAGGTCCAACTCGGCGAGACGGTGATCAAGTTCACCATCGTCGACGACACCGAGGCCGACTACCTCAAGCGCATGCGGCGCATGGCCGGCACCGACGCTCTGACCGGCCTGCACGCCAAACACCTCTTCGACGCCATGCTCTCCGATGCGGTTCGCAGTGCGCGGGAGACCGGGCTGCCGCTCTCGGTGATGATGATGGACATGGACGGGCTCAAGGCGATCAACGACGCCCATGGGCACAACCTCGGCGCCCACACCATCGGCGAGGTAGGCCGCACAATCGGTCGCATCGTTCAGGGCAGGGGAGAGGCCTGCCGATTTGGCGGCGATGAGTTCTGCGCAATGCTCCCGGGCGTGCCCGAGACCGGCGCCCTGGACTACGCGGAGCGGATCCGAACCGCCGTTCAGGCGACCCACTTCACCCGCGACGGCGTGACGGTTCGCGCCACCATCAGCATCGGTGTCGCCTCGTGGGCGCCGGGCATGGATGGCTTCGATGCGGTAGTCGCCGCCGCCGATCGGGCGCTCTATCGCGCCAAGGAGAAGGGGCGGAACATCTGCTCGAGTTGACCGGAGTCGGTGCTACACTGGAGTGTGGGCTCTTGAGGGCAGCATGCTGAGGACATTACCGGCCGTAGCGTTTGCAGCGATGATCGCTTGTGGTCCAGCGGGTGAGCCGGTCGACGGGCATGGAAACAACGGCGGTGACAAGACAGGGGACGACCCGACAGTCACCGACGACACCGACGAGCCCACCCCTACAGACACCGACACCGACACGGACACTGACACAACGCCACCGGTCTATGACTGCGACAACCTGCCGCCGAATCCGCGGCCGGTTCAGATCGTCGATATCCAGACTGAGGAGGACTTCGACTTCGACGCCGAGGGCTACCTGATCTTCCAGGACAACAACAACCTGGCGGGCCGCGACCAATATGGAGACTTTCGAGTCATCTCGCCGGCTGTAGCCTCCGATCCGTCGGCGGTTCAGGTCTTGTCGGATGGATTCATCGTCGTCGGTGCCCAGGACGAGGGCTCCCTGAAGTTGGTCGACCCGTCCAATGGCAGCTTCACCATCCTCGTCGCGGGCTTGACGCAGCCCAATGGGGTTGAGATCGGCAGTGATGATCGGGTGTATTTCACCGAGTTCACGAACACGGGCCGCGTGCGCTGGGTCGATCGAGACGGCACCCAGGGCACGATCCTCACCAACACCTACATGCCCAACGGCATCGTCCTGTCACCGGACGAGCAGATCCTGTACGTAGGCGGTCACGATGGCTGGAACACCGGGGCCATCCTGGCGATCAACCGAACCGGCCCCGACACATGGGAGGATTTCTCGACCATCGTCTACGCCTCGCAGGGGCACGACTTCGACGCGGTCGAGATGGACAGCTGCGGCAACATCTACACCGTCGAGTACGACACCGGCCGGGTCCTGCGGATCAGCCCGGATGGCCTGACCGTCGATACGCTGGCCGACGTGGTCGATCCGAACTTCTGGAATGAGTACAACACCCTGCGCTGGGGCAACGACATCGGTGGGTGGAAGACCGACTTTCTGTATCTGACCAACCGAAACCACATCTTCCCGATCGACATCGCCATCGAGGGCAAGCCGCACCCCACGATGCCGTAAAGCGTCTCCATGTAGGTGACGATTGCGGCGATCTCGCCGCGCTCCAGCTCGGCGGTGTTTCCGTGGCTCACGCCTCCACAGTAGAAACGATCGGCCAGTGTCTCGGCACATCCGTTGTGGAGGAAGGGCGCTCGACCAGAGATGCCTTGCAGCGAGGGAACCACGAAGGACCCGCCGGTCCCCACGTTGTGCAGCCCCGCGACCGAGGAGCCGTTCTCGTGGTGACAGCCCGCGCAGCCCGCGCCCTCGAAGAGTGCTTTGCCCGCCAATACTTCGGGATCCTGTAGATCGGTTCGATAGCGAGGTGGCTCGAGGCCATCCAGCCACGTGAGCATCCGCTCTCGGTTGGTCTGCGAAGGGAAGGCCCCCCCCCATGCGCTTGACCATGACCTCCTTCATGAGTGCGCCGAAGTCGGTCTCCAAGCCGTCCCAGTGATAGGGGGCCGACTGTCGGATGCCGGTGGCCAGGCTCTGGGTGCGCCGGTCTCCGGTCGGGTTGGGGAAACGCCAGGTACGGCCGTCCTCGAGGCCCTCGGGATGGCACGATATGCAGGAGATCCCGCGGCCGGATTCCTGGTGCAGGAGTCGCACGGCGAGGCCGGTCTCCTTTTCCCAGGTATCTTCGATTTCCACGGTCTTCCCCGATTCGTGGAAGGCCGTCGGCTGCGCTTCGAGGAAGGCTGGTGGCTGGCCGGGATGCCGAGCGACGGACGTCATCACACCCTGGATGTCGAGCTCGGGCCAGCGATTGATGCCGGGGGTACACCAGGCGTCAGTCTGGAGGACGTCGAGTTGGAACGACGTGAAGTTCCGGCGCCAGGTCTGTTTTCCCGGGAGGAAGCCGGCACTGATAATGAGGACCTCGTGTTCGTCGAGATCCACAGACACGTCCACCGGAAGCGGGGGAATGGCCAAGGCACCAGAACTGCGTGGGGTGTGTCCGGACTTGAACCAGCTGACCGCGCTCAAGACGATTCCACCGCAGGCGGGCTCGTCGGCGGGCTCGGGTGGACCGTAGTAGACGATGGGTGGATCTGGATTGGGGTCGTTCGGCACCAGCTCGGGAGAAGGCATGTCGCTGGACATGGCCCATTGGTGGGCGAGCACGACACCTCCGAGTGGGTGACGGACCATGCGCCACCCAACCGCGGCCTCGAAATCATGGGGCCCCAGACCCACGGCGGGAGATGTCAGGCTGTCGGGCCACTGCACCTCGACAGTGCCGTCGTCGCCGACCACGAGAACCTCGGCAGTCTTGAAGCGTTACACGTAGCGAACCGGGCCTTCGACCACGACATCGCGCAGATCGTCGGGCAGCGTGGTCAGGTCGAGCGACTGCAGTGTGTAGGGGTCGACGCGGATCAGCTTGCCTTCTGCGCAGGCCACACTGAGGGTTCCGTCGGCACCGAAGTCGATGCCGCGGGGCAGGTTGCAGACCCGAGCCCGGTTCGTGACCTGTTGTGTTTGGGAGTCCAGAGTGACGAGCTCCCCAGTTCCCCGCAGGATGACGTGCACCTTTCCCTCGTCGTCCATGACGAGGCGAGTGGGCATATCCCCCTGTTCGAGCTGGGTGACCGACGCGGTGTCGTAGCCCTTGCGCCAGAACAGCATGGTGTCGTTGTCCGGATCCGCTGCGATGAATTGGCCGCTCGCTGCACCGGTGATCATCGTGCCTCCGACGATGGGAACGCTGGCCTTGGCAGCGCGGGACATCTCGTCGAGTGCGTCCGGGTCGAGGGGATTTGCAGTGACGGGTGTCCGCGGCACGTGGGTGTCGCAGCCGTTGGTGAGTGTGAGCAGGAACGGAATCAGAACTCTCATGGTGACCTCGCACCTCAATCATCTGCGGCGACGGGTCCGGATGGAATTCGAGGGCATTTCACTGGGTTCCAGCTCATTGCACAGTATTTCGGGTGATTTCAGGCGAGCCACTCCGCCAGCACCGCGGCGACGCGTCCATCGGCTGCGGCTCCGAGGCGCACCAGCGCGTCCGGTATGGGGGCGTCTGCGGACGGCCGGGAATCGATTCCGATCTCCTCGCTGACGCGCATCGAGATCTGGTCGATCTCGGTGGGGATGAACTGTGTGAAGGCCCGTCGCAGGTCGGGGAGAATGAGCTTGAAGGTGTGCCACTCGAGACGGCGGATCACCTGGTCGATGGCCCGGATCAGACGCGGGCTGCCCATCATCACGTTCTTGGAAGCGGCGAAGAGACCCTCGAGGAACTTGCCAGCCTGGCGCACCCGCTCTGGAGACCCGAGCAGGTAGCTGTTCAGTTCTCGGACGACGACGGCCTCTCGGGTGGCACCGAACGCGTAGAGCACGCCCATGCCCGCGCCGCGAATCGCCGGTTGTCCGTCGGGATCGGCGACCATCTCCCGGATCTTCTCGACCAGGAGCTGGCGATCGAGGGGAACCGCCTCGAACGAGAGCGCGATACGCACCAGGGTCTGAAGTCGGTCCAGCGCCGATTCGCAGTCCTCGTCAGCGACGTTCTTGATCGACGGCACCCGCAAACAACACCGCTGAAACACCGTGAGGATCGTGAGCACCATGCGCTGATGCCCTTCTGTGGCGACGGTGTCCCGATACTGATGCAGGACCACGAAGTCGGTGAGAGCGGCCACCAGGTGATCGAAGGAGGTGTCGAGCACGATGGTCTTGTCGACGGTGTCCAGGGCGTCCATGAACAGGTCGACAAGCATCATCTGGCCGCAGCGAAGCAGGAGTTTCGTCGCCTCGGATGCATCGTCGTCGACGGCCTTGATGCGTTCCCAAAGGGTGGCCTCTGCAGCCCTCGCTACCGTCGGTCCGCGGTCCGAGAGCTCCACGAGCCGGTCATCCACCTCCTCGGTCCAGCGAATGGCCCAGGTCTCGGTAATCAGGTGCATGCCGGCGCCGGTGACCAGGTCGGGACCCATGTAGTGGGAGCTCTCGCTGCGCCAGTTCCGGTCTGGAAGTCGTCCGAACAACGGGATGCCGAGGAAGGTGCACTGGTGGAGAAACGCCGATTTCAAGCGATGTTTCTCCTGCTTGTGCAGGTCGCAGCGCACATTCTTCGCCGCCCCGGAGACGTCGAGACGAAGCTTCTTGCAGTCGACATAGAAGCTGCGAAGCAAGGGGGCTTGACCGGCTTCGGGAGCGACGCGGCCCATCTTCGTCCCGACCATCACCGCCCGGGTGGCACGGGTGATGCCGACGCCCTCTCTCGCCAGATCTCCTTTGACGTACGACATCTGCACGGCATCGAGCAGATCGTCCTGGGTGATCTCTCGGTTGCGCCGCAGCACCGCAAGGTTGTGAGCCACCTTGTGAGCCCCGACACTGTCGGCCGTGCTCACGGCCAATCCCTCCGCCCGGGCGGCGCGCATGATCTCGATGGACAGCCGCAGGGCCGCTGCGTTGTAGGGCTCCTCTTCACCGGCCTCGATCTCCTCCCAGACGGTGTCGCCCCAGCCCGGGAGCCGATTCATACCGTATAGAGCGGAGAGTGCACGATAGCTGTGGGTGCAGAGCAGCGTCTGCGTGTACCGATCCGCCTTGGCCTTGGCGCGCTTCTTCTTGGTCCACGGCAGTGCGACCGTGTGAAAGGCTCCTGTGACGACGGCGATCTTCTCGCCTTTGTGTGCTTTGAGGGTCTTGTCGATGTGCCACCGCATGTGGGCTTCGCGAAGCAGCGTGCCGTCTCCGGCGAACGACGCCTCTTCGTCTCCCCAGACGTTGCGCGTGCACCAGGCAAATGTCAGGGCCGCCCTCCGGAAGTCATCGGAGGGCACCGAAACCCCACCGACCTCGAAGCTCGCCGCCCAGAACTCCTCGAAACTGCGCCGACGCTGGCGTATGCGCAGTGCCTCGAAATACGCGTTCTCGGCGAGGAGTCGGTCGGTGACCACCTGTGAGGGTTGGCTGGTGGCCACATGGTGAAACGGGATCGCCGCCTTGAGTGGAACGTCGATGAACTTCAGTTCGGCGCCGACCTCCGCGCCGGTCAGCAGCGCGATGTACTCGGGAGAGTACGGCGTGAGAGGCCACCAGCCCCGATAGCGCGCCGGCACCGATTCACTCGTGGACAGGATGCCGTTCTGACCGAAGACATTGCGTTGATCGACGTAGGAAGAGAGGACCGTGATCGGAGGCCTCGTCGCCGGATTGACGATGTGTTGGATGAGGTCCGTGGCGTCATCGGGGCCCTCGACGAGGACCGCGGCGGGCGCTGCCTCCCTGATGATTTTTCGCACGTGAACCGCACAGGCTGGGCTGTAGTGCTTGATCGGGATCCAGATGACGCGTTTGTCATCGAGGATCTTCTCCACCGTCTCCGCCGGCGTCATCGCGCCGGTCACTTCAAGTGCCGCCGCGCTTTGTAGTACGCCTTCCAGAGCCCGAGTTCCCTCGCCGCCCTGGGCTTCACGGCGGTCTCCCAGTAGTTGCGGAGGATCTGGATGTCCTCGGCGCGGTCCTTGACCGCGGTGCCGGCGAGGTGGATGACCACATGTTCTGGCTCGACCTTGCCATCTGCGAAGAAGCTGGCGTACAACGCGGAGTGCAGCCCCACGCTCACGGCCTCGGCGGTGGACATCATCGTGCTGGCGCGGTCGACCTTGATCCCGTCGATGGTCTTGCCCTCACGGATCTCGTGGAACGTGGTCACCAGGAGCTCGAGCACATCGTCGCCGAGGGTGACCTGGGTCTGGGTGCCATCGAGGAGCTGGGTGACCTGATCGCGGACGATCTTGATCTCCTCGTCCAGCGCCTCGACCGGAGGCACGGTCTCGAAGTTGAACCGCCGCTTCAGGGCCGAGGACATCTCGTTCACGCCGCGATCGCGGGTGTTTGCGGTGCCGATGACGTTGAATCCCCGCTGGGCGAGCACGACGCCCTGGTCTCCCGAGAGCTCGGGCACGATGAGGACCTTGTCGGACATGCAGGAGAGGAGTGTGTCCTGTACCTCGTGGGGCGCGCGGGTGATTTCCTCGAAGCGCACGACCAGGCCGTCTCGCATGCCGATGTACAGGGGTGCCGGCACCAATGCGCGCTCCGAGGGCCCCTCGGCGAGGAGCAGCGCGTAGTTCCAGCTGTACTTGACCTGATCCTCGGTGAGGCCAGCGGATCCCTGTACGGCGAGCAGAGATTGGCCACTCACGGCGGCGGCGAGGTGCTCTGATAGCCACGATTTCGCAGTTCCCGGCTCGCCGATGAGGAGGAGACCTCGATCGGAGGCCAGGCTGACGATGGCCCGCTGCACCAGAATGTCGTGGCCGTAGAACTTCTTGGTGATCGCGACCTTTCCTCCCTCCCAGGAGAGATCTTCGCCGCGGCTGCCGAGGATGAACGTCTCGACGGCGCGCGGAGAGAGGTTCCAACCGGGCGGGACGGGGTCGGAATCGTTGGCCTTCAGGGCCTCCAACTCTCCGGGGTAGCGGGTCTCCGCAGGCAGTCGAATGGCATCGGCCACGGTGTCTCCAGTCCTGATTCACCGTACCGTAACAATGACAATGCTACGGTGCCCCAGTCTCCAGGGAGCGCCCGTGAAAGCCATCCTGTTTGCGTTTCTGCTCGCCAGCTGCGGCGTTCCCGCAGAGGTCGAAACGCCACCTACGCCGGCCCCGGCTCCCGTCGAAGAACCGGCCGAGGTTGAGGCGCCAGCGCCCGCTCCCACCGTAGAGGAAGCCCCTGCTCCCGCCGAGGAGGAGCCTCCGCCCAACGAATTGGAGGCAGAGATACCCACCGCGGGAGAGGGCGTTCCGCCGACAGACGGCAAGATACCCCCGATGGATGGCAGGCGCATGCCCGATGGTCCGCCGCGAAACTACAACAAGGACCTGAAGGGGGATGCCGAGTCCTGCCTGAAACACACCGAGTGTCGGAGCCGGGTCTGCGAGGGCCAGGGCTGCACCGACGACAAGCCCGGCAAGTGCATGCCGCAGATGCGTGCCTGCACCCGTGACCGCAGGCCTTTCTGTGGATGTGACGGGCAGACCTTCTGGGGCAGCAGCAGCTGCATCAACCAACGCTACGAAGCGCCTGGAGAGTGTGCACCATGACTGACACCGGTCGTCGCGTCGTTGTCGACGCCTATGGAGAGACGCCCCTCGAGGCGATTGCCAATCACCTGCGAGTCGTCGAACAGGTCCGCCCGGACCCGGCAGATCTGGCGCCAGACGATGTGGTCATCCGGGTGCGAAGCTGCGCTGTGGGATGGGTGGATCTGCTCATGACCAGTGGCCAGTACCAACACATGCCCAAACCGCCGTACACGCCCGGGCTCGAGTACGCCGGCGACGTCGAGTGGGTCGGACCCGCGGTCGAACACGTCTCGGTCGGGGATCGCGTTCTCGCCGACGGGTTCGAGACCGGACCCCGCTCCGGAGGCAGCCACGAGCGCTGGGGCGGGTTCGCGACCTGGTCGGTTGCACCCGCCAGGGGTGTGAAGAAGCTCTCGGACAAACTGACCTATGATCAGGGGACCAACCTGCTGGGCAACTATGAGACGGCCTACCACTGCCTGATCGCCTGTGGCGACCTGCAGGCTGGCGAGACGGTCCTCATTCACGGCGCCTCGGGAAACACCGGGTTGGCGGCAGTTCACCTCGCCCGCTTGCTGGGCGCCACCGTCATCGCCACCGGCCGCAACCCGGCCAAGCTGGAGATCGTGCGTCAGCAGGGCGCACACCACACCATCGTCAGCACTGACGGCTTCAAGGATCGAGTCAAGGAGCTGACTGGCGGGCGCGGTGTGGATGTGGTCTACGACGGCGTAGGAGGTCCGATCTCGGTGGAGAGCCTGCGCTGTGTGAAGTTCGGCGCCCGATTCCTCATCGTCGGTTGGGCGGCCACCCCCTTCGTGGCCAGGGGTAAGGGCAAGCGAGGGGCGCCAAACGCCAATGTGCTCCCGACGAACTTGATCATGATGAAGGGTCTGAAGGTGATGGGGTGTCCGACGGTCATCTCCACGCAAAAGGACCCGAGCATTCGTATCGAGCGCAGTCGACGGATCGACGCCTGGGTCGAATCTGGAGATGTGAAACCCTATGTGGGGCCGATCTACGCCCTCACGGACGTCGTCGACGCCATGAAGGCCAAGTGGACGAGCCAGTTCGTCGGCGGGTGCGTGTTGCACCCCTAGCGGTTACCCGGCGTTTTTCCCGGAGTAATCGATGCGGCTCACCCTCTCTGTTCTGTCTCTCGCGATTCTGGCCGGCTGTGGAAAGCCTCCCGCCGAAGCTCCAAAAGAACTCGGCAAGCTCGGATTGTTCCTGTTTGCCAACTTCGACGCCGAGGACCCGGCCGAGATGAACGCTGGCATCGAGAACCTCGTCGGTTTCATCCAGAAGGACGATCTGACGCTAGATGCCGTCGATCTCGCGGTGACGATGCCGATTCTCGATGGCAAGAACCTCGGTGGGCTGTCGATACCCAAGGGTGTCTCTGCCGAAGACCAGATCCCTGTCGCGATGTCGGGTGAGTCCAAGCACAACCTCCAGAAGAACGCCGAGCTGGCCCTGGAGCCGAACCGGGTCTGCATCGACTCCTCGACGACGATCTGGTCCCACCGCGAATTCCTCAGCGACGAGCAGTGTTGGCTCGACGGCGACTGCGAGACGCTCCAGACGCTCAACGAGATCCGCAAAGAGAACCTCTTCGCAAAGGTCTGGTTCGACGAGTACATCGACTACCGGCACTTCACGCTGGAGGACGGGACGGAGGTCATCGGCGTCAAGGCGTGGATCGAGGAGCAGTTCCCAGCCGACAAGGAAAACAACAGCTGGGACCAGCTCTACAGCGTCGACTTCTACATCCCCAATCCGAAGAACGAGAAAAAGACCCTTCGTTGGCTCTCTTTCTGGTCTTCCATCACAGTTGGTGGCCTGGGCGACGATCTGTACTCCGCGCTGGTTCGCGAGGGCATCGCCGATGCGTACACCTACGGCGACGAGTTCATCGATGGCGAGATCGAGTCGTGCAAGAATGACCGCGACCTCGCCAAGCCGTAGCGGAAGTAGCTAGCGTCCGGGATATGTCGCCGTTTGTGACCTCGGAGGACTCATGTTCTGGCTCGTCTCCCTGCTGGCTTGCGGCGATCCCGCGCCGGTGACCGTGCAACGGGCCTTGCCGACCTCGGAGGTGCTCGAGGCCCACTGCAAGGAAGTCATCGGAGAGCCGCGGGTCGAGCAGGTCAACGACCGGGTCTGGGTGGCACTGGGCTACGACCTCGCCAACACGGTGCTCATACGAACCGACGTGGGCAACGTCGTCGTCGACGTGGGCATGAACGCCGACCGCGCCGGCCCGGTCCGCGATGCGCTGCTCGCCGCCAGTCCGGGCCCGATCCTGCACGTGATCTACACCCACAGCCACATCGACCACGTCGGCGGCGCCGATGCTTGGGTGGAGGAGGGGACGCGCATCTGGGCGACGGACAACTTCACCGATCACTTCTTCAAGCAATACGGCACGTTTCTCCCGGCAGAATCAGCGCGCGCCCAGCGGCAGTTCGGGCGCGATGTGGACCCGGCAGATCTTCCCTGTTCGGCGCTGGGACGAACCGTGGACCTTGAGGGGACTCTGAAGAACGGAGCGCGTATCCCTACGGACACTTTTTCTGGTGAGCGGGAGATCGAGGTTGGCG
>Ga0315336_1001603_pt1 | contig 41701 bp, 21 predicted proteins | sample ASW5metaG_FD_204512 | JGI IMG/M metagenome (GOLD analysis project Ga0315336, IMG submission 204512) | Ammonia-oxidizing marine archaeal communities from Monterey Bay, California, United States - ASW #5 | ecosystem: Environmental > Aquatic > Marine > Intertidal zone | place: USA: California... | reverse complement strand
AGTCTGCTGCGCGACCTCGAGCAGGTCCACGGACGCTGCCGCTTCGGCTGCAATGCGCGCATCGCGTTCTGCGACCAGATCGGCGAGCCGCGCTCTGGCCGTCGCGATCTCCGACGCATTCAGATCCTCGGTGAGGCCCTCGGCGGAGACGCGCGCTCCCGCCCACAGATCGATGAAATCCTGGATCGCGACCAGCGCATCGTCGCCTGCCGCATCTTGGAGCTTGGACCATTCGCCAGCGACCTCGCCCTCGATCCGTTGGCGCTCCTTGTCGAAGGCCTTCTGCGCCTTCTTCTCGCTCCCCGTTCGCTCGGTGCGGGCGTTCGCGCGCTCGCTGGCCTTGCGTTGCTTCTCCTCCTCCTTCTGCCGGATCGCCTCGAGCTTCGCCTGGATCGCGGCGGCCTTCCCGTCCTCTTTCACCGCGGTCTTGCTCTCGAAGCCGGGGTCGGCCTCCAGGGTCCCGCGCGACAGGATCAACTCGGTCTCGGCCCCCACCAGCTCCGGTGTCTGGGTGGTGACGCCCAACGAACGCAAGCTTCGACTCACATACTCGTGGGCCTCGGTGGCCGTGACGATGCCATCGGGTTCGCCGGAGAGTTGCCCGTCGGCCCACCCGCGGAGCGCGCCGAGGACCAGATAGGTGAACAGCCCGTGCTCGGCCTCGTCGAGGGGACCGGCCAGCTCCCCCGCACCAGCAGCGGTCCAGACCGTGACATTGGCGGGGGGAAGCAACACGCCAGCTGGAACGGCAAAGCGCTTGCCACCGGTGAGGGACTCGGCGCTGCGACCCACGCCGGCATAGCAAGCATCGAGAACCAGAATCGCCGGATGTGAGCCGTTGGCCGACGCCATTTTCTGGAGCGTTTCGATCTGCACCCCGCGCGAGGCGAAGGTGTCCGGGTCCGCACGCACGTCGTCTCCGAGGAGGAGCCGTTCGCGGGTGACGGGATCGGCGGCGCCGTGGCCGGCAAAGTACACCCACATCACGCCGCCGTCGCCGACCTGGGCGGCGCGCTCCGCGATGGTGTGCTCGATCTTCTCGCGGCTCGCCCCATTCAGCAACAGTTCCACTCGGTTCGGTGCGATTCCCCTCGTATAGACAAGGAAGTCGCGAAACGCTGAGGCGTCCCGGGAGGCGTAGGGAACATCCGGCGCGACCAGGTAGTCCTCGATGCCGATGACCACGGCGGCGTCGGCGGCGGATTGGTAGCGAGAGCGCACCGGGTCGTCGACGCCGGGAAACGCCTCGGCGAGAAGAGGCGACCCGAGCAGTGCGAGCGAGAGCGGAAACAGAGTTGGATGGCGCATCGTCATGGATTGTACTCAGTCGGAGTCAGCGAACTCCGGTTGCGATGAACGCCGCCCAGTCCGACGGGCGCGCATCGCCGTGGGTGCGCCGGTTGTCCTCGAGCATCGCCAGCTGGGCCTGCCGCAGCGCCTCGACGGGGGCCAGCGGTCGCCGCTTATGCAGGAAGTACCCGTAGAAGACGCTCATCAGAGTCGCCGTCTCCTCATCCAGAGTGGACCACAGACTCATCACCAGGCTTCCCGCCCCAGCGACCGCAAACGCTCGTCTGAGGCCGAGCACCCCTTCGCCCGATCGAATTTCTCCGAGACCGGTATTGCAGGCCGAGAGGACCACCAGCCTCGCCTGGCGCAGATCGAGAAGCGAGACCTCCTCGGCAGTCAGGAGCCCATCCCGTTTGATATCGCTGCCCCGCCGTGTGTTGGCCCCCGCCAGCACCAGACCGGAGAGCATCATCGGGTTGTAGGCCGCGGCATCCTCTGCAGCACAGGTCTCGGTGACAAAGAAGCCGTGGGAGGCGATGTGGATCAACTCGGCGCCCCGCATTTCGCGCATCACCGAGCCCTCCGTCGCGAAGCCCCTCGCCAGCGACCGGGTGGTGGATTTGCGGCGCCGTTTCAGCTGGCGCTCCAGCGCGTCCAGCTCGACTGCGGTTCCCGGAAGATGCGGCCAGTCGCGCTGCACACAGCCGGATGCCGCGTCGGGATCCGGTTCCCCGAAGTCGACATCCCCCACCAAAAGCGCCGGCCCCGCACTGCCGGCGATGGGCTGTTGGAGGAGGCTCTGGGCCGTCTCGAGGTAGCCGAAGGTGTAGCTCTGGAGCAGGTATTCGCCTCGCCCCGCCGGCAATGCGCCAAATGGTAGGCCGGCAAGGGCGCCGTCGGGAACGATCACCACCGTGCTGGCCTGGAGATCCAGGGGGTCGAACACAAGGCGTGCGACCGCCGCTCCCCGGCTATCGATCCTTGAGGTGAGGAGCGGTTCGCCGAGCGCATCACGATACGCCAGCGATTCGCGCCACTCGGCGACCGCATCCTCTACCGGCCCAGCGGCTCCGAGCTCGACGCGGCGGACCTGCTGGTCGTCGAGCACGAAGGCAATGAGACGATCCTCTCCATCGTTGACGAAGGTGTAGCGGAAGAAATCCACCAACACGGTGTCGCTGGGAAGCGCTTCTCCCAACTGATCTGGATGCGCGTCCGCGGTTGGAACGGCAGACCACGAGGCAAGTCGTTGCTCTTCCTCGGAACGCTGGAGCTCGAGCGCTGCAATCTGGGCGCGCCTCTCCTCTACATCGGGACCTGGGTCGGCCAGCAGCAGTTGCGAGAGCCGGAGTCGCGTGCGTCGCAAGGCCCGAACCTGCTCGAGGCGTTCGGGATCGCTCGCGTCCGCCTGGGCCACCTTCCGGGCGGCCACCATTCGACCCACATGGCCTTTCCAACGGAGTACTTCGGCATAGGCCTCCTCGGCCGAGAACGGGTCGCCCGAGGTGCTGAGAAAGGTGTTCAGCCGATCGCGATGGGTGGCGATGACGGCGAGGGCATCGCGCTCGCTCGCGGTCTCGACCACCAACGCCGTCCATGCGCCCTGGAGCTCGATGGCTTTGAAGATGTGGGCTCGCCCCCGTTCGCGGTCGCCCTGGCGAAGTCGCGCAACCCCCAGGACCATGAGGGCGTTGGCGTTGCGCCAGTGATCCGGACCGACTGATGCGACCAGGATCTCCAGCGCGCGCTCCGTCATCTCAATCACCTCATCGTCTCGGCTGCTTCCGTAGATGATCGCCTGGTGCGTCAACGCGCCGGCGTACTGGTAATGGTGCTCGCCCAGGTCGCCCCGGATGCCCTCCACACCGCGCGACGCCGCCTCATGAGCGCCCTCACGATCATCAATATCGCGCAACAAATGCGCATAATCCAGCCAAGCCCACCCTGTAACACTGTGGTCGCTTCCCAGTGTCCGCTCGAACGTCTCCAAGATCGAAGGCATCATCTCTACGGCTTCGTCGACCCGAGAGAGCTCTCGGAGAACCAAGGCCATCGACAACTTGGACTGAGCCCACATGACGGGCTCCGTGGCGCGATGTTTTTCCAGGATGTCCACCGCTTCGCGGCTGAACGTCAAGGCCTCGTCCGCCATACCGCTGGCCATGGTGACCTGGGTCAGGTTCACCAAGCCGCGCGCGCGCGCAACAGCGTCCGGGGGAAGTCCCTCGACGCGAATTGCGTGAGCCCGCAATACATAGTCGCGAGCCTTCGCGGGCTCCGCCGACGCCCACGCATGCATGCCAAGAGCGTCCAATGCTGGCGCCACCATAGGCGAGTTCGCACCGTGCACCTGAAGCCCGATGTCCAACGCCCGGGCGCACAACACTGCGGCCCGGTCGAGGTCACCAAGATGGTACATGGCCATGCCCACGTTCAGCGTCGCCGCGAAAGTCGTTGGGTGCATGTCTCCATGAAGCGCACGTGAGGCGGCCAATATCCGCTCGTGTTCCTCGGTCGCCCAGACGTGGTCACCGACCTGGAAGACCTCGTTGGCGAAGTTCATGCGGGCGTTCAACACCGGTTCGTCCGGGTTCTCCGCAGCGTCCCGGGCAAGCGTTTTCCCCAGCTCCACGGCCTCGGAGACGCCCGAGTGATCTCCGAAGTTCTGCCTGGCATTCAGTAGAAGAATGATGGCCCGAAAGCGGTGATCGGTCGACAGTCCGGAAGCGACGCTGGCATCGGCCTCCAAGAGCGTTTCGAGTTCGACGACGGCACTCTCGAACTTCCCCATCCGAGCGAGGTTGCGAGCCACGTCGAATCGTCCCATCAGCGTGCGCGGATCCGTCAATCCGTACTCGGAAACCCGGAACGCGAGCCGCGCCGCATAGTGGACCGCAGCAATCTCCGGATCGCCGAATTGATGGTGCAGCGCAGCGACCAACGCGTGGGCGCCGGCGGCGGCGACGGGCGCGACCGCGTCTTCGAGACAGGTCTCCGCTCCAGAGAGAGCGCGCGCGAGATCCCGGTCCACATCGAATGCAGCTTCCACCTCCCTGAGTCGCTGTACCGAGCACTCCGCAGCGTTGGCGGTCCCAATCCACCAGGGGATGAACGCCATGCTGAGGAGCCGTATTCGCACCGCCCCACGGTACAACAGGCCGCAAGCGGATTGGCGGGCAGAGATGCAGGGGGTGCAGCCAAATGTTACCGTATGGAGGTGAGCGAACCCGCCTCCTCAAGGATCGCTGTGCACGCAGACACCCTCTTCGAAATGTGGACCGTTCGTCCTTGCGAGATGGCCTGAATGGGCCGGCAAGTAGACAAGGCGAATCGTGCGTCTCTCGCCACCACTGTCGCGCAATCGGCGGAGAATGTCGCCGCGTCGCAACAGGTCGCGCCGGCCGCCGCGGCGACGAACGCCATGCAGTCGTCTTTCGGCAACGGAGTCGTCAACCAGTCCCTCGACGGTCAGGGCGGGCAGCTCGGTACAGCCGTCGCTAGCGAGATCGCCGGTGGTGCTGCTGGACTCTCGGCGTTTCCGAACACCCTCCAATCCAACCGGGCCATGCTGCACGCCATGCGGCAGTCCACCCCCGGCGCCACCGGGCTGGCACTCCGCAAGGGTGGCGGGGCCGCCAACGAGAGCTGCATCCAGGATCTGATCGCGTCGAGCTCGGGCTCCGTCATCCCCGAGGCTGTCGCGAGCCGCTTCGGAGCTGTGCTGGGGACCAACCTCTCCGACGTGGCCCTCCACACCGATGGCGCCGCCCAGAAAGCCGCCAAGGCCATGGGCGCCCACGCCTTCGCGATCGGCAACGACGTCTACTTTGGCGCGGGCGAGTACTCCCCGGGCAGTGCGAGCGGCGACGAGCTCCTCGCCCACGAGCTGCACCACGTCGTCCAACACAAAGAGGGCCGCCTTCCCTCTGGCGGATCGGGCCTGAACGTCTCCAAACCGTCCGACTCCGTCGAGCGCGAGGCGCGGGCCGTCGCCTCGCAGGCCATGGCCACCCTCGCCGACCCCATCCTCGAGGCCATCCTCGCCGCCGCCCCGAACCTCGGGCTCGGCGCGGCAGGAGAAGACCGCGGCTCGTCGTCGACCTCCAGCGCCAGCGCCAACATGGCCATGCGCGACACCGAGACCGGCACCGATCAGGCCGCAGGCGACGAAGAAGAGGACGACTCCTGGCTGATCGCCGGCATCAAGCAGTGGTGGCCCGACCTCGGCGAGGTCCTCGACAAGGGCCTGGTCGAGGCCTTCTCCGACGACCTGATGGAGGCCGCCGACCTGTGGCTCGAAGAGCACTTCGCGGACATCAATGTCGAGACCTTCGCCAACGACATTGCGGAGAAGATCGGCGGGGCCGCTGGCGGACTCGTCGGGGCATCCCTCGGAGACCAGGCCTGCTGCGAGGCCTTCGAAGCGTGGATCGGCCAGTTCACCGCCATGGCCGAGCACTTCGTCGGCGCCGGCTCCCCCATCGCGATGCTCTCCGATGTGATGACGGGCGGCGTGAAGTCGGCGATGGAGGCCTTCGGTCGCCTCATCGACGGGTCGGGCGTCGTCGAGGCCGTCGGCGGGGCGATCACCGACGTCGGTCTGTGGATCGACGGGATGATCGCCGAGGTCGCCGACTGGAACCAGACCGCCGGCGACTGGCTGGTCGAACACTTCGGGGCCACCGAGAACGAGAACGGCTTCGTCGGCATCATCACCGACGCCGCGACCGAGCTGTTCGCCAAAATGGGCGAGAGCATCCAGGGCGCCATCGACACGGTGCTCGAGGCGATCTTCAGCGTCGGGTGGATCTCCGACCTGCACGCGATGGTCGATTTCGCCCTCGAGATGCGGGACGGCGTCGCCTGGCTCCAGGCCAACTGGGGTGACCCGAACATCTGGGAGCGCGTCGAAGAGCTCAAGACCGAGCTGCCGGTATTCGCCGATCTCCTCCTCAAGGGCAAAGGGGTCTGGGACCAGCTCAGCGGCCAGGCAACCGAGGGCGCCATGGGCTGGGTCGAGTCCATCGACGCCGCCCTCGAAGGCCTCGGACTCCCCACCACGTCGGCGGTCTACACCTTCATCAAGGGCATCGTCGAAGGGGTCCAGTGGATCATCGACAGCCCGGTCTGGGCCGAGATCTCCGAGGCGCTCTCAGTCGCCTGGGAGTTCGGTTCGAACCTGGTCATCGACCTGATCGACATCGGCGTATCCCTGGCCGCTTGCGTCGGCGCGCCGCTGTTGATCTTCCCGTTCATCATGGGCTCCGCGCTCCTGATGCTGCCGGACTGCTACAAGGCGCCGATCTTCGACTTCCTCATCAGCATCATGCTCGCCACCTCGGCGATCTGGATGCTGCCGATGCTGGTCGTGATGCCCCTCGCCGCGCCGATGATGCAGATCATGCTCGAGGGCGCGCTCCAGGGCATGAAGACCCTGGACGTGGACCAGAAAGAGGCCATGCTCACGCGGTTCGCCGAGCTGCTCCAGCTGCAGTTCCTCGGAGAGTTCGCACGGGGCTTGATCGTCGGCGTCGTCGAGGGCGTCGTCTACGAGATCATCGGCATCCTCCAGCTCCTCAAGATGCTCGCCGACCTGGCCAATCCGTTCACCTGGATCGGTTGGATGTGGGACGCCTTCGTCTTCTGCCTCACCACCGTCGGATCCGCCGTTGGCGACGCGGCCATGGGTGCTGCCGAGACCTTCGACCAGGCCGGAGACCGCGGCAAGGGAGAGGACGCCTACGCCGAGCAGCCCGACGTCGACATCGACCAGGCGCCCCAGGCGCCGACCCCCGAGGTCGCCCCCGAGACCCCCGACGGTCCGAGCCTCATGGATCCGAGCAGCTGGCCCTCGGTCGAGAGTCTGCTCGGTGGTCTGGTAGACGGCGCGCTGCAGTTCCTCACCGACAAGGTCGCCGAGGCTGCCCAGGGTGTCGCGGAGGCCCTGCTCTCCGCTTCAGAAGCCCCATACACACTAGGCTATGGCGTCGGCTATATCGCCGGCTGGGCACTCGTGCAGTTTGGTATCTTCGTGCTCACCGCGGGCTTTGGCGAGGCCGTGAACCTGGTCAAGAGCGGTGTGCAGGCCCTGTGGGTCGCCCTGAGGGGCAGCTGGCGAGCGATGGTCGCCGGGGTCCGCGCCGCCATCACCTCCATCGGCACCGTGCTCGACGACCTGGCTCGGATGATCAGCTCGATCAGCATCCCCGGTCTCGGCAAGATCGGCACCTGGCTGAAGGGCGCCTGGGCCAAGCTGGTCAAGTGGTTCGACGACTTCGTGAACTGGGTCAAGGGCTCTCCAAAGACGAAGCCCAAGGGCAAGCCGAAGCCGAAGAAGAAACCCAAGAAGGGCGGAGACGACGAGGAAGACGACGATCCGAACCTGAAGACCGAGGCCCAGAAGGAGGCCGACGAGGGCTGGAAGCTCATCAAGGGCGACAAAGAACTCGACGCTCAGGACGCCGAGGAGAAGGAGATCGAGTCCGCCGAAGACAAGCGCGAAACGAAGAGCAAGGAGCACACCCTCGACTTCACCCTGCACGCCGACAAGTCCAAGAAGACGTACCAGGTCCAGGCAGTGGCGAAGTCCGGCACCAAGAAGGGAACCGCGAAGAGCAAGAAGAAGGGCTGGGCCGCCGACGAGCTCGAGGGCACCAAGATGTTCTTCGCGCCGGTCAGCGCCGAGACGAAAAACCAGGAGGCTGTGACCGCGGCCGAGGCCGACTTCCAGACCAAGTGGGACGCGCGGACCTCGGAAGATCCCAAGACACACATGGATCAGGCGGGGACGGCCGCGGTGTCTGGGTTCGAGGGATCCAAGATGTACAAGCCCATGAAGATGGAGGTGAAGTTCACCAATCCGAAGCCCGACGAAGGGACTATCCAGTACCAGGTCACCGTCTCGCCAAACGCCCTCGACACCGGGGTCAAGACACTCAACGCGGGCACCGGCAAACTCGCCGATCGCATCAAGCAGATCGAAGACAACAAACACCCGACCCTGCTGGTGAGATTCGAGACCAAGGCTTGGCAGACCGCATTCAATCAAGGCAGCAGTACTGCCCGCGCCGACGTCGCCGAAGCCAAGAAGATCGAGCGCCTGTACGAGGTCAGCAGTCGCGTCTATTTGTTCGTGCCCATCCCCGATGGCGAAGTCCCCGCGTTGATTGCGGAGCGGGCAAATGCGGCGGGCCGCGAGTCCTCACACCTGGTTCCTGGTCCGTTTGGCACCGCGCAGCTGGTCTCCTTCATCACCGCCGATTCCGACGTCGGATCCCTGCAGGCAAACTGGTCGGGCGGCGCCCAGGCGGCCCTGGATCTATTGGTTTCCCAGGGTCACATCGTCGCTGTGGACGGGGGCTACTCCTTCGATCAGGGCTATCCGCTGCCGACTCCAGGCCTGCACACGGTCAAGGAGACGCGCACGGTCCCAGACAAGAAGCGGGAATCGCACCACGCGCCAGCCAAGGGATTGGCGAATGCCTGGCACACCGAGCTCAAGGCCATCGTCGACAGCCTCGGAGACGAGGGGTCGGAGTTCTGGGACCAGATCGGCGCTTACAAGTCGACGATCGAAACGCGCGCTGGCAAGTTCGAGTCGGCCCACAAGAACACCAATAGCACCATGCTCACCGCCATCCTCATCCACGAGGACACCCATCAAGGCTTGCCGGACTCGGTGCATACTGCAAATAGCAAGGACACGACCGAAGAGATCATCGACCGCATGGAATCCAAGGGATTGGTGATCTACACATCCGGTGACGAGGTCATGGCGTCGAACCCGCAGATGGAACATTGGCGCGACTACATCGCCAAATGTTACACGCAGGTCGCAACCGAGGACGGTGTTCGGGAAGGCGTCGACCCGCTGGTAGCCCAGCGGAAGATCGACGAAATGAACAAGGCGTTTGGCGAGGGCGACGCCGCCGTCAAGCAAGCGGTCGAGAAGAGCCTCCAGAGCCTCTCCGCCGCACTGGAAGAGAGCATCGATGCCGCATATGATATGGACCAGGCCAAGATCAGACAGGCACTGGCCAAATCCAGTAAGGACGGCGACACGACCCAGCATGGGACGGTCATGACGGAGCTCAAACGCGTGCACGAAGAAGACTCGATCTGGCTGTCCGAGCTCGGGGCGGATCTGTCCGGGTGAGTGATGTTCTAGACAGAGCGCTGCTTGCCGTCATGGACATGCCACGCGAGACCCAATTCATCTGGCACGATGTCAACGCGAGTCCTGACAACCCAGAGGCGACGGCCGACTTCGTGAGAAGAGCCTGGCCAATCTGGCCACTCGGGCAGCGGAGTACGGCCGCCACAGGACTGCGCATTCTCCCAGGGCAGACTGTCGACACCTGGCCCCAGGTGGACGGGAGCGGCGATGTCTCTGGTGTCATGAGTTCGGCGGCGGCAACCGCCGTGCCCCTTGCGGGATTCGCATGGATACTCGGCACAAACAGCACTGATCAGGCCCTGCAAGGGGTCCGAGACACCTGGGCAGCGCAACGCGCCGCCGTCGAACCACTGCATCGCGTCCTGGGCGGCGACAGCGAGTCCCTCGACGTCCTGGAGTCGATGGTCTTCGACGACGATCTGCCCCTGATGTCGAGCCTGGTCCTCAAGAAGACCGAGCGCCGACCCCTCGAGAATCGGCTGCTTCGTCGCCTGGATTCGGCGCCCGAGAACATCCGATTCAGGGACTTCGCAGAAGCACAGTTCGAGAGTACTGAAGCGCTACCCATACCGGGCGACCTGGGAGTGTGGGAGAACTTCGCGACCGCCATGGCGTTCGGACGCGGCTACGTCCGCCCCCCTCGCAAGAGCTACCGCAACGCGCGCTCAGCCTTCGAGCCGATTGTTGGAGACCTGGCCTGGCGCCTGCTCCACCTGGCACCTCAATTCGATCTCGGAAGCAATCCCCGCCACGCCGACCACCGGAATGTCACCGGAGGGGTCTCGAGCGCAAAAGCAGTGGCCGCTGCGATGGCTGCCGTCTCCACTGCCGGCGCCGACCGCCTCGACGTCTGGTCGAAGTCACCGCTCTTTCAAGCCGTGCTCCTCCCCGCCTCACAAGACAGCGGCGGCGACTGGCACCACGGCTACATGGAGGCCGCCGCCGGATACGACGGCCTCGATGAGCCCGAGATCGCATGGAATCTGCTCTGCGCGGGCGCCTTCTGGGTCAACCGGCGGGGTGGCAACTGGCGGGCGTATTTCGACGCCGCTCTCGCGCTGTCCCAACGTCGCGAATGGGTCGATTGCGTGGCCGCCTTGGAGAACATGGCCGAAAGGGCCAAGCTCGATTGATAGGCGTCCAGGCGACGCGAAAGTCAATAGCCCAACTCCGCGGCCGTGGAGTGGTAATGCACGTAGTAGTCAGCGTAGCCACAGAGCTCTCCCGGCAAACACACCGCCGCTTGCTCCATGGACGGCGCCGACTCCGGCCCTGCGGTCCACACACCACGCATGACAAACTGGGGCGATGACAACAACACCCCACAGTAGGTGCGCATATAGCCCTCGACAAACTGGCCCTTACTTTCCCAAGGGACAATGTCCAGGCTGGGTTGAGACCACAGTGTCGACAACAACTGTCGCTCGTCATCGTCGAGCGTCGGATCGGTATGGAGTCGGTCTTTGATGGCTATCGCCACCTCTTCCAACGTGTAGTTATTGTCCTCGGCCTCGTCCCTAAGCAGGTCAATCCAGTCCTCCCACTCGTTGACAAAGAGGATGTCAGTCGGATCGTCGACCTCGTCCGGGCCCAGAATGTCGATGCTGTTGACGATGGACGGCTTGATGCAAGATGCGACCTCGACCTCCCAGGCAATGTAGGAGGCGAGGTTGAATTCGTTTCCCTCCTCTTTCGACTGGCTTGTGTATCGCCCGAGCGATGTCATGAGCTCCTGGCTTGGATAGCGGCTGTTCTGGTTGCCCATTATCCGCGGCGCAGGCCAGCCCAGAGCCGTGTGTACACGCTGCAACAACGCCGAGGGGCTGGCGCGATTCACGAGGTCTCCCTCCGAGTTGGCATCGTCGCTGACACCCATGGGCAAGGTGGTCGGGTGCACCTCGGCTTCGGGATAGGGCAGCATCTGCAAAGCGTACGGTTCGGTCGCCTCGTGATCGGGAGCTCTCCGATTGAATCCCTCGCTCAAGACGATGTCCTCGATCAGCTGTTGCAGGCTGAATCCGGAGGCCATTTTGGGCGCTAATTCCGACATCGCATTCGATTGATCCAGGTTGCGCGGGAATCCGTGGGTCATCACCAGATCCTCGCCCATGATCTCATCCATCACCTGGTTCGCGATATTGGCCGATAGCATGTAGGTGAACGCGTGGTTGCGGTCGGTCATCTGCAGCGCCGGGCTGTAAGTGTGGTTCTGACGGACCCACTCCACTGCGTCCCAAGCCTCCTGATCGGTCATTTTCACGGGTGGCATGTCGCCAAATCCAAACCGAATGATCGAGAACAGACGGCTATCGCTCATCTGACCGACCTTGCTATTCAGGTTCGGCGCCTGCGGAAGAACACCATGACAGAGGGTACAACCGGGATCGGCCGGATCGGTGTTTGCCCCCTTGGCGGCGCGATACGCGGCCCAGTCTGGCACATCGAGCGCCAGATGCTCAACGCTCGCCACCCCTTCGGACAGGGCCACTGCGATGTCGAGTGCACCCGCTTGTTCGGACGGACCCACGCCAGCGAACGCCGCAGTTCGGGGCTCTTCAGGGAGGTCCATTGTCCAACCACCGAAGCCCAATTCGCCGTTGGTGGCGCAAGACTTATGCATGCCCCAAGGGTTGAAGCCACCCTCCACATGATTGTCGATGCGGAAAAGGTTGTCGACGCGACGCTGCACGGCTCCACCGCCGTCACCGCCATACTCGAAGGTCTCCCCTTGCGGGATCGTGAACACCGTCCCTTCAGGATCGAAGGGCACGTCCTCGCCAGCCCACATGGGATGGAACCGGTCCCAATTCCCGTTCAAAGGACGTGCATCCGTCGTGGAGTACGTTGTCGTGTGGCACCCCAAGCACTCCGTTTCGCGGTCCAGGTATACATCCAAGAACCTGAATCCGAGCTCCTCTCGATTGAGATCATCAAACGGCGTGGATGGGAATGTCGCCATGACGGGCAGATACCCCCGGTACACCGCATCGAGTCGGTCAGCCCGGACCGATGCCTCGATCATGTCCGTCAGGTTGAACGGCGGGCAGATCACCACGTCGGGCAACTCGACCTCAAACTCGTAGTCTTCCAACCAGCGCTCCCAGTCGGGCTCCAGGGGCTGTGTAGACCGCCCCATCGTCGCAGGGGGACTGCGCGTCGCGCCAATTTCAACGTTGCCCTCCAATGACCTCCCAGCGGCTCGCTCATCGCTTCGAGTGGGAACGACATCCACCGGGGCCGCGTCGGGTACCCGGACATCGCTCGGCCTGGTGAATTCATAGTCGCGCGTGGCGCGGTCCACCTCTCGCCAGAATGGGTCCGTATCCATCGGATCGCGCTCGGGAGGCTCACCCCCGAAACAGAAGGGCTCGTCTGGCGGTGCCGTGGCGAGGTGATGGGCCAGGGCTGCGGAGTGCTGCGGGCTCAGGAGCGGTGGGGCCAGGCAGCTGGCGTCAAGTGACCCGCCACCCTCTCGCTGGATCTTCAGATCGTCGGCCAGGACATTGCTCCAATAGCTGACGAAATCTGGCTCCTCGAAGAGGACTTTCACCACCGCCTCTCGGCCACGCTGATCGGCGAGTTCCGCCAGGGCGCGGACTTCGTCGGAACCAAAGGGTCGACGGCCGAGGATGGCCTCGATGGCCTGCGCGGCGAATGCATCATTGCCACTGTCGTTCGGCGGGGCGTTCCACCAGCAGCTGGAGAGTGCGAGTGCCGCGACGACGGGAATCTTGTACTTGTATTTTGTCATGGTGCTTTTCCCCTAGCCGAAGATGAGTTTTGCGAGTTGGTCCGCGCCGTCATCCGGACTGGTGAGCTCGGGGAGGTTGGCCTCTTGCGTCTTGTAGACATCTTCCTGGAACGGGTGGACCCCAGCGGCGACAAGTACGGCAGAGCGAATGTCGGTCGAGGAGATCGGCTGGCCAGAGACCAGTCCCCCCTGCGCCAAGGCGGGATTGCTGTACTCCACTTCAAAGTCGTCGTCGGCAGATGTAAACGGCAGATCACCCACCACGGCGCCATCGCCTTCGGTGACCGGTCCGCCAAGCACGCCAACCGCAAAGCCTTTCCAGCTGTGATTGGATCCGGGAGTCTCCCCATCCTCGTTGAAGTTCCGACCGAATTCGGTATTCAGGACCACGACGGTGTCGGAGAGATCCAACGTTCCTTCATTGACTTGTTCGTGGAGCGTACGCATCACATTGAGCACGTGCCGCGTCGTGATCCCGGCATGGTCCAGGAAGCTGTTGGTCGTGTGGGTATCGTACGGCCAATCCTGTCCTCCATCGCAGACGCAACAGTAGTTGGAAAGGCCCTGACTCAACATCGCACACGAAGCTTGAATCGCTCGTCGGGTGCCGTTGCTCCAGGAGGTATTGCCACCCGAATTGGTAAGGTAGGAAAGCGCATCTACGTAATTCGGGCTGCTCTGTGCGGCGGCGAGTGCATCCTCGTAGGCCTCGAACGATCGGGCCCGAGCGACCTGGCTGGAGGCGGGCGTTCCAGTCATGCCGAACACCAACCTCGATTCGTATGCCGCCGAATAGTGATTCCTCATGGCGTCGCGATTCGCATACCGAGCCTTCAAGAGGTGTTCGACGACAGTCGGATCGTCGAAGGGAATGGCGGTCGGTGCGAAGGTTCCGCCGTGGCGTCCAGGCTTTGACGAAAACTCGGCGACCCTGGACGAACTGCCCTTGCTACTGTCGTAGAACACATAGGAGCCCAGGTTCGTGCTTCGAGCAATAGCCGCCCCGATACCGGCGGTTCGGCTGTTGGCGGTCGTGTTCGTGCCCCCTTGCACCATGTAGCGCTGCGCGGGCTGATGGGGCGCCAACCCGTGGCCTGTCGCAATGACCCGGAGGCGGTCGATGAGCCGGGTGCCACCATCGAGAGGCCGCACCAGCGGCTCGCATCCAGGGCCGAGGTGAATGCTCCCGGTGGATCCGAAGCCCACTCTGCTGGTGGTCTCCTGAAATGCCCCCATTTCAGGCAACCAGTCGAGCCAGTCCGCTGGGGCGTTCTGAGTGAAGACACTCATACTCTGCGGATCCAACTGCGCGAGCTGCCGCACCAATGGTTGCTCGTCGGGTTGTTCGACCCACAGGGACTCGCGATGGGACAATCCACCGCTGAAGAAGATCTCCAGCACCTTGTACGGGCCCGACTTGCCGGCGATATTCCGCCCGATGAGCTCACCGTTCGCCCACGCCGGGGTGGGTAGAAATGACGAGGCCGCGCCAACGCCGAAGACCGCAGCGGCACCTCGCAGTAATTCCCTTCTCGACGTCGTCATCGCGAGCCTCGCTGTCTTCAGATTCGTGCGCCATCGGCCCTGATCATCGCGACCTTGCGACGCATTTCAGGTAACGGCGCACGGCGATTTCGAGGGCGACTGCCACAGTCTGCCACAGAGCGAAATCTCTACTGATCCACCGGCGCGGGCGTTCCGATGACTACTCCAAAGTCCAACTGTCGAACTCGGTGAACAGCCAGTGCGGAGTGATGGTCACGTTGTGGACTCGAGTACTCCACCACACGTCGTCGCCGTAATAGACGACATCTGCGGGTGTGGGGCCCAGACCGCGAACGAACGACTCCTGGACTCCCGTCAGACCATCCACTCCGCCGTTGTACAACGTGCGAACCTGGACCAATTCGTCACCCCCCTCCACCATCATGAGAGTCGCGATCCGTGGTTTGTGATGCCCATTCTCGAAGGCCCGGAACTTGACGTGGTCGGCCCGTAATACCGCCTTCATGGGCCCGGTTCCGATGGGCTTCACCGCGAAGGAGTCATCGGCTGACTGCAGGCTGGGTAGATGCCCGGGCAAGACGGGAAAGGACGCGAGGGGTTCAGGCGCGGATGCCGCCGACTCGAAACGGATTTTCGCGGTGTTGCCGCTCACTTCACAACCCGTGAGTTGCTCGCCAAACCTGCTGCCGGAGTGTTTGCGAAGCGCCTCGACTGTGAAACACACGTCGGATGCGCGAAGAGGCCGACCGTCGTGCCAGCGCACGTCGTCGCGCAAGGACACCCTCAGCTCCGTCTTGGCGCTGTCCAACGTCCACTCCGTTGCCAGCCGGCTGGTCCATTCGTCGGAGTCGGCGGATAGATAGAACAACCTGTCGAAGACGAGTTCTTGCGCGCGGTCGTCGGCCAGCGTCTCGGCGAACAGCGGATTGAGCGTCGTGGGCAGCGAGGGCGAGTAGTAGCTGATCGAACCCCTGGGCTTCGAAGACGGAATCGCAACCCCAGGCTCTGGGGCGGGATGCCGTGTCCCGCTGGCGGACTGCGGGTCGTCACGCACCGCATGCGTCGGCGCCTGCGGAGGTGTGATGCCCACCGCGACGCTCCTTGAATTGTCGGGCACCGCCTGTCGTTGGGTTCGGTCTCGCGGCTCGTTGATGGGTCCGGAGGGCGCCTCGCGACGCGCCGGGTTCGTCGGCTCGTCCTCCAGCGCGGGTTCCAATGTCGGCATCGACGACGGAAACAGGCCGGCTTGCACGATTTCGAGCGAGTCTGGAGGGGCGCTGGGATCGGACCCACTCGCCAACGCGAAGAGTCCGGCGGCAACGACTGCGACGACCCCCAGGCCGTAGCCGGCGGAGTGACCCACCGTTCGGCTTGGAGCCGCATTGGCGGGCAGCGGAAGAACGGTCAAGGCGGCGATGACTGCGGCCGCGAACGCGCGTCCGGGACGTGCCTCGGCAAGTGCTCGTTCAGCCTGCGTCCAATCATCCCGCAGGCGACCGCGCGCCCGAGACAGTCGTTTCTTGACGGCGCTCTCCGACAGCTCGAGCAGGAGGGCGACCTGCCGGATCGATTGCCCCTCCCAGTAGAACAAGGTGAGAATCTCGCTCGCCGGCGTATCCAGACGGGACATCGCGGTGGTGAGAACGTCGCGCGATTCGGCCCCCAACGCGATCTGGCGGGGATCGTTGGGATCGGCGGCATCCTGGCCGGATGGCGACACCTCCCACATTCTTCGCCGGGTCAGCGTGCGAGATGTGTGCAGCGCCTTGTTTCTGGCAATCTGCGACACCCAGGCGACGAAGCGCTCGGGTTCTTCCAGGGTATTCAGCTGCTGCCAGGCGGCGACAAACGTCTCCTGGGCCAACTCCTCCGCGCGAGGCATGTCGCGACAGATAGAAAATGTGATGGCCATCACTCGGGCGCTCGTCGCGCTGAGTAGGCGTGCAAACGCTTCTTTGCTGCCTCGTTGAGCGGCTTTGATGTCGTTGACGTTCAAGATTCCCTCAGGTTGTGTCTACTGAGTTGCCGCGCCGCCGGAAAGGTGACCTCCTTATTGCTCGATGGGACTCATTGCCTGCTGTCCAGGAGCCGACGTCATCCGTGAGCCTGAACAGCAGCGCGCCGAGAGTCGAAGATAATAGCCTTCCACCACCCGTTATCAATGTAAACGCCCGATGGTGCAACGGGAGTACCCCCAGCTGACGCCCAAACACCCGACGTCGCTGAGGTGGGCCCCCCATTTGCCTACCCAAACATCCGACTCCCACAGCGCACACCCCGCATCCGAGACCCAAACACCCGATCCCCCCTCAGCGACACCCGCACCTGACGCCCAAACACCCGACCGCCACCCAGACCGCCCCCCGTTGGACAAAGCAAACGGACCCCTCAGCTCAGCACACACCCGCACCTGACACCCAACCCGGGGTGTCCCCTCCTCCACCCCGCCTGTTGGGCTTCCCAACCCGGCCTGTACCGCCAACCCATCCGCACAGGTACGCAAGGCGGCCATTACCGCATCGACCTCCTACTCCAGTTTCGAGGGCTGAAGGGGACCCCAGCTCCCATCCAACTGCTTCGGGAAGTCCCCGGAGTCTACGACCTCCCAGGTCCTTCCCGTCCACCGCGCCACGACCCAGTCGGTCGGGCCGTGAAAGACGGAGTTGATGTGGTTCACACCGGCGCTGCGAGCCGAGGTGTAGACGACTACCGGATCGCCCGTCTCGGGATGGGGATGCGTGGCAATCAAAGATAGATTGTCCCCGTCGAACCGGCGTCCTTCGAGAGTGATCCCATCCGACGACACCGTCCAACCCCACGACATCGCCGGGCTCGTGGGTGTCTCGCCAGTCGTCGAGGGCCTCGACGAGCGGACCCATCCAGCGGAATCCACTTCCCACCTCGGACCGCAGCTGCTTGGCGCCGGCATCCTCGCCGAAGCGGTCACCCATGAAGAGCACGGTGCAAGCACGGGTTCCGCTCTCGTTGGCCACGGTCTGCCAGCTCGGGTACGCTTGCTTTCGCATGATCTCGTCGACGTGCTTCTGGGCCGCCCTGGCACCGGGACCGATGGCGTCGGGATGTGCATTGAACAACGGATTGATGTAGGCGTGGCCGAACTCGTGCACGAGCACGGGCAGATCCCAGCTCCCGAGCTCGGGCTTGCCATCGGCGACGGAGTGCAGGCCGAGTACGGGAACGAACTCCAGGGTTCCGTCGGGGAGCACCACCGAGCTGCCGTAGTTGTTCTCCCCCGTCAAGAGTCCAGGGCGAACGGTGTAGGAGGCCCCCTTGGGTGGACCGAAGACGTCGTCGAACCAGGCGACGATGTCGTAGGCGGCGAAGTGGTCCCGATAGATCTGCTCGACGGATTCGATCGTCTTGGACTGCTCTCTCCAGAATCCGTCGAAGTCACTGTCCTTCCGAAATGCCCGCAGGCTCTCCAGGAACGGCTTGGTCTGACTGCCGTCCCAACGGTCGTCGAGCCGCTCTGGAAACGGCTTCAGGGGCATCCGCAGGGCCAGATCGGCGTCGAGATGGGCCGCGAGGTCGGCGGGCGCGTTGTAGGTGACCCCACGTGATCGGTGGAGCTTTCGCATGCGGTTCACCGCGTCGTGCTTCGCGTGGGGAGCGAAGTGCGCATCGACCGCTCGTGTGTACTTCCAGTCGGGGATGGAGTCGTTGAACTCTGGAACATCCGCCAATCGGGCGACGATGGTGAGGAGCTCATTGTTGGGGTCGACCTGGACCTGGATCTGATCGTCGGCCCACGCACTGATGCTGGTCGAGAGCAACATTGCAAAGTGACAAAGAGGGGCGCAGAGCATGGTCGGTTCGCTTTCGAACAGAATCGAACAGTGCGTCGACTCGGAGGTGGGCCGCCTTTAAGCGGTGAACTCTCGAGGAGCGCTCAGGCGAACCGTCCGTTCATGGTGTTTTTCCCTGGGACATCCGTTGCTGGGCGATCGTCATCACCGAATCTACCGCGGGAACGGCACCAACGCTGCTACGGCCAAAACGACACTCCGAAATCACCGCCATAGTTCCACTCCTCGAGCAGGTCCTGCCCATACTCCGGGCTCATCTGGTCGAGCTGCACGCCGGGCATCACCTGTTCATCGGGATGGATGAGCGGCCGGTCGCACAGGAGCAGACAGTTGCTGGCGGCGAGTGGCATCTGGTTCGCCGCCACACTGTTGCAGTCCTGCCGAAGACCAGCTCCCACCTGCCCCGCCAACGCGGCATTCCAATCGGCGACACACTCCGCGTGTTGCTCACGGCAGGTTTGGCTTCCCTGACTTGGGTAGAAGCCAGAGGTGAAGCAACTGGCGTCGAAAACGGGTCCCAACCACCCGCCGGCCTGCCCCCACACGCCCATGCCCTGATCGCATGCCAAATCGGGTGGGAGGCAGGAATCGCCAGACTGCGTACCCAGGGCACAGTGCTCCAGGTCGTGGACTGGATCGAGTGGGTATCCGTTGTCGATGCAGTCTCGATACCGAACGGAGAGTTCCTCGAAGTACTGGTCCCAACACTGGGTGCAGGCGGCGGACTGACCGGCGATGTAGCCGTTGGGGTCGTCTCCAAATCCGCCCGGATATCCACCGTCATCCGTGGGGCAATACTCCTGAATGCCGAGCGCCTCGCAGGAGTCTGGGTCGTACCCGTCATCTTCGTCGCCCATACAGAGGTCGCCATAGAGGCACATCTCGACTTCGGGCTGATTTTCCCAGGTATTGCCTTCGGTTTCGTCGGATTCTTCAACGGCCAGGGCCGGCAGTGAAACAGCGACAAACGAGAGTGTCAGTACCCTCGACAGGGTGTTTGTAGATCGCATGGGAGTCTCCGGGGCAGGTGCAGCGTTCGGCCCCTCCCTATGGGTGCGAGCACGCCATCGGATGCCCTGATACATCCTGGTACAGGTCCACACCTTGGCGTCAGCTTGGAAGCGGTCGCGCTGCGAACACCGCCAACACATCCCGCCCGGTACTTGCTCATTGGGGAGCGCTACCCGATGATCGGGCAGAGGTGACAATGCTGAGCTGGTTCCTCGGCGTGGCGCTGGCCGCGCCCAACACCCTCACGATCGCCAGTGCGACCGACATCGGGAGCCTGGTGCCGCTCCTGACCGAGAACGAGCTCGACAGCGCCATCGTGGCGGCGACCCAGCGCACCCTGGTCGGGGCCGCCTTCGACTGCCGACTCGCGTACTCGCCGGAGATCGCCAAGGAATGGAGCTGGTCCCGCGACGGTCTGCAGCTGTCGATGACGCTGCGGGACGACTTGACCTTCAGCGACGGGCATCCCATCACCGCCGAGGACGTGGCGTACACCTATGGGCTCATCGGGAGCGAGGACCTGGAGACCAACCAACGCAGCTACGTCGCCGGCATGGTCCCGAAGAAGCGACCGCTCGTCATCGACGACCACCATCTGGAGTGGCACTTCACCGAGGCCTACAGCCAGGACACCCAGCTCGCCCACGTCGGCACAGTCGCCATCCTTCCCGCGCATCTGTTGACCGACGTGCCCGCGCGCGGCATCTCCGGCCACACGATCGCCCGAGATCCACTGGCCTCGGGCCCCTGGCAGGTCGGGGACTACCAGCCGGGAGCACGGCTCGTGCTGGAGCCCAATCTGCGCCACGTCGAGGGCCGACCCCACCTCGAACAGGTGATCTTCAGGGTGATTCCAGACTATGAAACCCGGCTACACGAGCTGAAGAGCGGCGGCGTCGATGTGGTGGCGGACATCCACGTGGGCGATCTGGAGGCGCTCGAGGCGCTGCCCGACATTCGCCTGCACCGCCGCGGCTGGCGAAGCGTGGACTACGTGGCCTGGAACCTGAAGGACCCGTTGTTCACCGATCTCCGCGTTCGCCAAGCGCTGGCCAAGGCCGTCGATGTCGACCGACTCATCAACGAGCTGCTGACCATCGGCGAGACCGCTTTCGGCAAGCGAAGTGTCGGCACCTTTACGCCGGCGCTGTGCGATCTGAACGACCCGGCGCTGGCACCGATCGCGTTCGCCGTGGACGAGGCCAAAGCGATGATGGCCGCCGCCGGGTGGGTGGACGCCGACGGGGATGGAGTGCTCGACAAAGGAGGAAAGTCTTTCCGATTCACGCTCCGAACGACCCGCGGAAATCAGCGAAGAGAGGCCGCCGCGAAGCGGATCAAGGAGATGCTGGCGGTCATCGGGGTCGAGGTGACGGTGGAGGCCATGGAGACCAGTCAGTTCTTCCACCGGGTCGAGCAGGGAGACTTCGACGCGGCGATGGCGGGGTGGTCGGCGGCGCTGTTCGTCGATCCGAGCCGGATGTGGAAGACGAAGGGGAGCTTCAACTTCCCGGGGTACAGCAGCGCGGTCGCCGACGACCTGATCGCGCGGGGCCTGTCGACCCACGACCCGAAGCGGGCGGCGAAGATCTGGCAGAAGCTGCAGGCGACGATTCACGCGGATCAGCCGTACCTGTTCCTGTATTGGATGGACGAGTTCGTCGCGGTGAACCGGCGGGTGGAGGTCGCGGAGACGACGATCTTCTCCCCGTATGACGACCTTCACAGGTGGCGGCTGCGCACGCCGTGAGAGACGAGCTGCAAACACATACGCCCCCGAGCATCGAGCGCCTGCACCACGGCTTCGCGTGGCGCGGCCGGGTAAATGCCTTGAGCCCACGTGCCCTGGCCTACTTCATCGGCATTCCGACCTCGATCGGCGCAGCCATCGGTCTGGCCATAGGCGGTTTTCAAGGCGATCCCTTCGCCTACGTCGCCCTGGCGAGCGCTATTGCGGGCGGCGGACCCTTGCTGCTATCGGCGCTCCTCGAGGTCTATTTCCGACTGAGGAGCCGCACCGAGATCGTGTTCGATCTCCGGCAGGGTCGCCTGTTCCTCGACACCACCCCGGCAGCCAAGATCGGAGACATCTCCCTCTCTCGAAAAAGCGAGGGCAAGCTGGCACTCGAGTTCGGGGGCGGCATGCGGTACGTCCTCAACGGCGATTCCGAAGGTCTGGACTGGGTTCAGGAGCAGATGCACACCTACCCACTCGACGACGACGCGTTTGCCGCACTCGTTGGCGCCGACTGTCCCGATGGCATCACGCCGACCCATCATGGGTGGACCACGGAAGTGGAGCTGAAGATCGACGACGCCTACCGACCGAGAGCCATGCGCGTCGACCTCGCGGAAGGCGTCTTGGAGCTCGCCGGCGGCGAGTACCCGCTTGAAGGTCTCGCCTTTGACCTCAGAGGCTCCCGCATTCTGCGCATTGCGTTGGACGAATCTCGCTCTGTCGACCTCCGCATGCCGACGCACGAGGCCGCCGCTTGGATGTCCCAGAACATGCAACGCCACGAGCCCGAAGCCACTCCGGTGCCGGCAGCGCTGAGTCAGATGCGATCGAGGCGAGACGCGCAGACCGAGTAGAGTCGCTGTGCCATGGCCAGCGTCAAACACGGTTGGATCAAAAGCCCCCGTATCCGCGGAAATGACCGATCAGCTCGCACCCGGCCTCAGACGCGTAGCTCGCCGCGGCGCTGCACCCCTCGCCCTCGAAGCGGTCCACCATCAGCTCTTCGAGGAGCTTGTCGCCGTCGTCGAACCGGACCACGTCGGTGCCCTCCTCTCCGGTCATCACGACCCCATCCGGCATCGGAACCACAAAGACCGGGTCGGTGCCGTAGCTGCCGCTACCGATTTGCCTCCCGGCAGCCGCGACGAGTTCGGGGCCAATATCTTGGGCCGCAGAAGTGGCGATTCCCCTGGATTTCGAGAAGGCGAGGATTCGGTCCCGGCACCTCAGGAAGCGAAACCGATCTCGAAGCAATCTCGCCAGCAGCGGCAGGGTGTCTGCGATGTCGTGACCGCTACCCAGGTCCATGCTGTCCCCGACATCGGCCGCTCCGATGTGGAAGACGCCGTCGCCGTGACCGATCCAGCTCCATCCGTCTTTGTTTTCGGTCAGCTTGATGCAGCTCATGGTTCCCCCCGTTCTCGCGAGTGTACCTGGAGGGTTTCTATCTCCCGATCGAGTGGCGGCGGGAGTCGAACCTCGCACCCAGCGAATCCATATTGTCAGTGGGGCGGACAATACATAGGGCAAGGCCACAATCTGGGCGACAATCGAGTGTCACGGGACGGTTCAGCGCCGATGAGGCGCCCGGGCCTCGAGACCTATCGGGTCGGATACCGACTGCCGATGGAGGCGAAGGTTGCATACCCGCGGGAGCTCTGCCTTTAGAACTCCTGTTTGGTTGCCTGCTAGAGCCATCGGACGCCGATTTCCTCGCCGCCGCCCACTCCGACGGACCGAATGTCGAGGTCCAGAGGGCCACCGACGTCGCCCTCGCCCTGCGTATGGCGCTGGTCGAACGCGCGACCGAGCGACGGCCGGTGAGCGGATAGGAGATTCGAAGGCGCTCCCCGAACCACCGATTCGCGGTCACCAGTTCGTCGCTCGGCAACCTGAAGTCAGCGGGCCGCGACAAACGCGCGACGAGTCCCCGCGCGCGCGCACCGAGCAGACTTTCTTGCAGCGCGCGGAGCGCCCGGGTGGTGGCTGGCGGTCGATGACACCGGCGTGCACCTTCATCATGGCGCCGCACTCACCTCTGCGGGTGGACGCGGTACGACCTTGGCGCGGAGCCTTCCAGTAGAAGTAAGCCCGTCGTAAGTGCACCACTACGAGTGTGCGGACACCTTGTCTTCGTCAACCAGAAGAACATTCGGGCAGGCTGGCAACCCGGCCGCCAGGAGGAACAATGAAGAGTCTTATTGCCCTCGTCACGTGCGCATGGATCGCCATCTTGAATCCCCAGGAGGCCAAAGCCGACCCGATACTCCCGCCCTGCATAACAGTTGCAATGAGCGGGTCTCCTTGCGCATCGCCCTGGTGCGGAACGCTCGATTTCGACCTCGACCCGGGGGAGGCGTGTTCCTACAGCTCGGATTGCCAGTCCGGTCTTTGCGTTCCAGATGGAGAGGGCGGGGCCGTATGCGCGGGGATGGGATTGATGACTGATCCGTCCCTATGCCCCGAAGACTGGGTGAAGGTCGTCATGCCGACGTGTGAGGACAATGGCTGCGCCCTCTTGGGAGCTTCGGACGAATTCTGCGTGCCGGCGAGCACTGAGTCCGTGCCCACTACATGCGGAGACGAGGGCTGCGGCGCCTACGAGGACTGCAACACCAGAGAGGACTGCATCGATGAAACTTGCTACAAACAATGGGGGGAATCGACGGGAACCTGCGTGGAGACGTGCGTTGTGGCAGAAGACTGCCCTCCATGCCATACCTGTTCGGAGGACCTGTTTCATGACGCCCCCGCAAACCGGTTCATCTGCACCCCGGTGAATCCGACCTGCCCCAACTGCAGTGACTACACCGACCCCGCCCTCGATCCCGACGACGACTGCATCTGCGACGACAATTGCCCGTTCCTCGACAACCCTGACCAGGCCGACGCAGACGGCGACGATCTCGGGGACGCATGTGACAACTGCCCGAACGTCCCCAATCCCTCACAGAGCGACTCGGACGGCGACGGCCTTGGCAACGCGTGCGACGACGACTGCGACAACGACGGCACCCCGGACGACACAGACAACTGCTTTTGCCTCGCGAATCCCGCCCAGCTGGACTTCGACGCCGACGACGTCGGCGACGAGTGCGACAACTGCCCGAGCACGGCGAACCCGGATCAAGCCGACGTCGACGCCGATGGCGTTGGCGACGTCTGCGACGACTGCGATGGCGACGGGGTCGTGGACGCCGACGACAACTGCCGCTGCGTCTCCAACCAGGACCAGCCAGACTCGGACGCGGATGGCACCGGGGACGCCTGCGACCCGTGTCCTTGGAATCCGGACGACGCCGACTGTGACCCCTTCCCCGTGGAGGTTCCATGCTACATGCAGCCGCTCCCGCCGCCGGAATGCATGCCAAACGCGGATCTCTTTGCAAGCTTCATTGGCCTGGCCTTCGAGGAGAGTCGGATCACGGTGTCGCTGGTGACCGTGTTGATACCTCCCACTGGCCACGTCGACGATCCCACCGTGACGCTTGTCATCGACGACCCCGCCTTTCGCAATGACTATCAAGAGCGCTACGAGGCAATTGTGGCCAGGGGCGGCTCCATGCGTGGCGTCATATCCACGGCAAAGGAGCGGGATCTCGTGTTCGAGATGTCCGGCCTTCCGCCATCGGTGGTGATCTCCCCGATCGATTGGAAGGGAACCAACTACGAGGTATCGACGCGCGACGGCGTGTCCAGCGCTGGTCAGTTCTTCATCACGGATGCCTTTCGGACCTACGAGATACCCGTCGAACTGGTGGAGGGGTCGACAGCCCCTTGAATGCAAGCTGCAGTGAGAGCTGGGGGCTTAGAGGAGTTCGCCGGCCAGGCGAAGTTGCCTGGCGAGCTCCGACGTGGGGCGGATCTTCAGATCATCGGCCATCTTCCTCGCGACCGTCAGCGCGGCTCTGGCCGCCCCGTAGTCCCGCGCTTCTACGCTCAGAAACACCTCGAGGCATTGAATCTCGGCGACGGGCATGGGGTCGCCATCGGCCCGTGCACACGCCGCAGCGCTGTCGAGACGAACTCGGGCCAGCTCGAGGTGCCCTTGTCGGATGTGGAGGAATCCCCAGCGGGCATGGATGCGCCAAGGTGTCTCCCAGCCCAGTTCCTCGCAGACCACGTCTGCGGCGACGAGCCATTCCCGGGCCTCCGCAAAGCCGGAATTCTCAGTGTGAACCCCGGCCAGGCTACCCAACACCCTGACCAGGTTGGGGCGATCTCCAACGGCCAGGTATCCGTCTCGCGCCTCGACCAGACACGCAATCGCATCTGCCGGCCTCTCGGTGGTCTGGTGCAGTAAGCCCAGGTTCGAGAGCACGATGGCGCGTTGCCCACGGTGGCCCATCTCGGTGTGCAAGCGCAGGGCCTCGCCGTAATTGTCTCGGGCGGCCTCCATGTCTCCGAGTTCTCGGTATACGTTCGCCATGTTGCCGTGACAGACGGCCAGCGTGACACCGTCCCCCACGCGTTCACACTGTATGCGTGCCGCATCGTGGTGCCCGAGAGCCGCGGAGAGTTCGCCCTTCGCTTTGACACCATTCGCCAGATAGATCAATCCCAACGCCTCGCCGCGAGCGTCGGCCGCAGCACGCTGCAGTTGCAGGTGGCGCTCGAAATACTCGATCGCCTCATCGATGCGCATCTGGATACAACAGAGGATTCCCAACTGGCCAACGAAGACCCGGGCTGCCTCGGGTTGATTGGCCCGCTCCGCCACCTCCATGGCCTCGAGGCATGTGGATTCGGCCTCCTGCCACTCACCGACCTTTCGCTGAAGGTGCGCGCGGCCGTCGAGTGCCGAACACAGCTGCAGCGCATCGCCGGCCTCGCGAGCTGTCTCGACTGCCACCTGGTAGTGCCTCGCGGCCCGATCGGTATCGCCAACGACCCGCGCCAGATGGCCGAAGTTCCGGTGTACTGCAGTAACGAGTCGGGGCAGCGTCGACGGGTTGCCGAGACCGCCCGATGCCACTTCCAGTTCGCGCCGTGAATCCTCGGTTCGCCCTAGTCGAAGGTACGTCTCGCCGAGCCAGGCTCGGATGAGATACCCCTGTTGTTCGTCAGGGGCCCCCAGGTGCGTCGCGCGCTCGAGGAGCTCGCGAGCCCGACGAAACTCCCCGCCCTCTACTGCCGCGATGCCCAGCGACAACAGCGTGGCACAGCATGCTCGGCGATGTCTGGCATCTCGCCCTTCAAGCACCGCTTTGCGACGAAGACTCTCCACCAGCATGCCATGGATGAAAGACCATGTACCGTCGGCGTGGGAGGCGGCCAGGTTGTGGTTGATCATGTTCGCGACGAGGTCGGGCGCCGCCGGCAATCCCGCGCCGAGGCACGCCGAGTCCCACTCTGTAGAGTCGACCCGAACGCCCAGAACCGCGGCGACCTCGATGGCGTGAAGAGCCTCCGGCTCGCGGGAATTCACCAGAACATCCATTCGGCGGACCCAAAGGTCGTGCAAGTCGTCCGGGAGGCCGACATCTGCGTCGGCCGACAAACGGAACCCATTGCCAGCCAGCTCGAGAACGCCCCGTTGGACCCAATCGCCGATCAGTTGGACGGCAAACAGAGGCACGCCTTCGCTGCGCCGAGACACCTCTGCGGCGATGTCTTCGTCCAGCTCTATCAATCCGCGAATGAACTCAGCTGCCTGGTCCTGCGTCAGGGGCTCGAGCACGATGGCATCGGCACAGAGTTCGTCTCGAACCGCACGCAGGTCGGTGGATGCGTCGGCGGCAAGGAGGGAACCGCGATGCGTCATGACCACCTGGATGGGTCGGCGCAGAGCCGCGACGGACCGCACCAGGGAGGCGATATCAGAACTCCACTGCACGTCATCCAGCCACAGCACCAACGGCTGCTCCCTCGACCATCGCGACAGGAATGCCAGGATGGCCTCCCGGTCGCCCATCGGACCGCTGACGCCACCTCCCAGTGGCCGCAAGATGTCCGCGAGTCCCTCCACCAGGCGCGGTGCGTCAGGAAACAACCACCGCAGCCGCAAGACCAGCATCGAACGACTCAACTCCTGAACGCGCAATGTGCGTGCGATCGCCGCGTGCAGCCCGTCACCGGCGCCGCCGTCCAATGAGTGAGTGACCAGAATCGTCCGCGCGTACCCGGCTTCCGCAGCCGATTCGCACAGCCAGCGCGCAAGACGGCTCTTCCCCATTCCCGGGCCCCCCTCGATCATCGCGAGTCGAGGGCTGCCCGCGGAGTGAACGGTCAGCAGGCTTTCCCACAACGCCCTTCTCTCTGTGGGTCGCCCGGTCAATGGCGGGCGAACAAGCCCGTAGAGCCTGAGTCCCGCTCCGACGAGGCTGTGGGGACGGCCCTGGGGCTGCGGAGGATCCGGGTCGGGTTCTGTGCCGAAGTCGGGGTCGATCTCGCGAAGGCCTCGCAGGGCGTCGGCGGCGCACTGATAGCGGTCCTCCGGCTTGTGGGCAACGAGCTTGCGAAGCCAGGAACCGAGCCCATCTGGCACCGAGAAGTCAGGACGAAATGGTGGCCGGTAGGCACCCAGATGGCCTTGAAGGATCTCCAGATACTGTCCGGTGAACAGACCTGCGCCAGTGGCGATGCGCCAGCACAGACATCCCAGTGCATACAGGTCGGACCACGGCCCATAGTCGCGCCATCGGGCCTCGATGAGTTCTGGGGCCATGTACGCCGGTGTACCGGCTGCGCGCTCACGCACCCTCTCATCGGGGGTAGCCGTCAGAGCGATCCCGAAGTCGGTGATCTTGTGAACCCGGGCGTGTTCGGGTCCGAACACCAGGACATTGGCGGGCTTGAGGTCGCGATGCACGATGCCTCGGGCGTGGGAATGCCCGACGCCTCGCGCTACATCAGCCAGCATCGCCCTGCACTTCGGCCAGGACCATCCGGTAACCGGCAAGGTTCCGTGGGCGAGTTCGGTCACCAGATAGAGGCTTCCGGGCTCCCAGAGTTCATTGGATTTCGTCCATTCATCCTCCGAAATCGTCCCGTAATCCAGCATGACGCACACGTTTGGATGATCGAGACCAGCCTGAGCCTGCACCTCGCGCTCGAAGGCCGCGTGGTAGGCGACGCTGAGCGTTGACGGGTCCATGATCTTCACCGCCACCGGCACACCCTGGTGTCGGTGCACACCTTTCCAGACAGTGGCCGTGGCACCACGTCCAATGACCTCGCCAATATCGAAGGGGCCGAGTCGCATGCCCATGAAGCCGATTCCCCGGATCATGCTTCCACAGCAGTCCGCGCGCTGCAAGGCGAGGACGGGTCATAGCCAGGAGTAATGCACTCGTAAGGTACACGCGGGCACGAGGTGGCCTATTGAGTGGCTCGAGGTGACGGTCATGTCCCCGACGCAAAGCAAATTCTTCCGTCCCATTGTCGCATTCTGGCTACTCCAATCTGGCCATTCCGTGGCTTCGGATTCCTGGATCGTCGAGATGAAAGACGAGCCTCTTCGGCTCGAGTTCGTCGAAGACACCGTGAAGTGGACTCGAGGGTTGCCTCCCACGAGTGTGGGCCAATCCGAGACGGCCCGAACGCGAGACGGCACGCTCGAATTCACGAGCGATGGCCGGCCGGTCGGATTTGTCCGGGTATCGCCCACCGAAGCGCTGTTGATCCTCGGTGAATCATCAGTGTGGGCGCACCCCGAATCCGATCTGCCAACGGCGCTCGAGCAGCCAATTGACGTCTTCGACCAGAAGTGGGTGCTTTCATACAGCGCGCAGGTGAACGTGCTCGTTGATGGCATCACGACGCCGGCGTATCTGGCGAGGGGGCCCGCATTCTGGTTGTTGGCTCGAGAAAAGCAGTCAAACTACGACACGGCAGCAAGGCGCTTCTACGTATCGCCGGGCTTTCCGACGACGTGGCGTTTCAGCGGCTTTCCCGCCGATTTTCCTGTCCGCGAGGAGAATAGTCGACAAGGCCCGACCGCAAAGGAAGTGGAATGTGTCGTATCGAACGCCTTCGGCGAGCGGATGGCGAAACGAGTTGTCGTTCGCGCCCATGGAGACAATATCGAACTCAGCGACCTGCTGGGACGCCCACTGGTAGCCCCCGAGCCACTGTCTTCCGATACCCTGGAGACGCTTGGGAAAGTGATGATCTTTCAGTCCTTCCGGCTATGCTATCCGCGCTCGACTGGGACACCCGACCTGGACGGGAAATGGCACCTGGGGCAACGCGAAGTTCAAGTGGTCGGGAGAGGCGACGCCGTATTCATCGACGATGTGCGATTCCTGCCAACGCAGCGGGAAGGGGTGGGCTACCTCCTCTTCAACGAAGAGTCCGTCCTCGAGACAGTTCCGACAGGCCACGGCTGGATGGTGCGCACGCTCGAGCCCGCCGGCCAACCCGACCAGCTCTGGAGTCCAGATGGACCCATCGGCGGCCCCAGGGCCATCTTGTTGGCTCTGGAGGTTGTCGACCCGAAACCGACGGTAGCCAGCAGTGGCCTCGGAGGGGTCATTGGCCGCCCTCGGCCGGCACGATTGCTCGAAAAGGGCGATCCCATCCTCTATCCAAAAGAGGCCCTTGAGGAGAACCTTCCACCGATCGTCTGCCAGTACACCGTCTTTGTCGACGAACGCGGCAGACCCACGAGACTCTCGGTCGACCCCTCCTGTCCAACTTCCCTCCAAGATGCGGCGCAGCCCATTCTGACCTGGCGCTGGGACGAGGCGGCCGGCCAACATCCCTCGGGATTGCATGTTTTGTTGCCGAGTGTCGTGGAGCGCGAGGTGCGATTCGCCGTTCGCTTCCAGTAGTGCTCGACCATCAACCTGCGCTGGCGTCGTGGAGCGCTTCGCGCAGGCGAACGAGTTCCCGGTCCAACGCGGACCCCGAAACCACGTCGAGCGCGGCGCACAGCTCCTCACACTCCGCCAGCGCGCTGAGTGCCGCGTCCCGATCGCCCACCCGCAGATCGACACGGCCCCGCCGACTGAGGAGCTTGGCCAACTCGATGCGATGCCCGGCGCGCCGAAGCAGCAACTCTCCACGGGCAACCCGACGGCGGGCGACAACGAGGTCATCGTCCGCCTGCATCCCCAACTCTGCCAAGGAGCCGAGGACGGCCCCTTCGAGGCTGGCTATGCCGACGTCGATGGCGAGAGAAAGCGCGTCATTCAGGTGTCGGCCCGCCTCCTCGAAGCGACCTTCGGCGAGGCACAGGTCGCCGAGGTTGAGGAGGGTAATGGCCTGTTGGTCTCGGCCGCCCATGTCCCGAAGGATAGCGAGCGCGGACTCAAAGCTGTGCCGCGCCTCCTCCGTGCGGCCCTCTTCGGAGTGGAGGAGCCCCAGGTTGCCCAGGGTGAGGCCTTCCTGCGCTCGAGCGCCAATCTCCCTGCAGAGTGTCAGCACCGACTCGAAGTCTTGAAGGGCCTGGAGTCGCAACCCCCGATCCAAGCGACTTACGGCCAGATTGGCGAGCGCAATACTCTCGCCCCAACGGTCGCCAACCTCGCGATGGATTGCCAAGGCTTCGGTGTAGCAGGAGGTCGCCTGCCCGAGGCGCCCCGTCTCCGAGTAGAGCTTCCCGAGGTTGGTATACACCAGCCCCTCGTCGCGGCGGTTTCCCACGTCACGGTCCACAGATAGAGCCCGCTCGAACTGTGCCAACGCATCATCGATTTGGCCCTGCGCCAAATACCACGTACCCAGCCTGGAGAGTGACTCGCCCTCGAGCACCCGGTCGCCGACCTCGCGTGCGATGGCCAGGGCGGCACACAGAGAGGCTTCCTCCTCGTTCGAGCGGTGGTCGAAGCCCAGGGCGCCGAGTGCGACCCCCTCGAACCGTCGATCGCCCAACTCGCGGGCCATCTCCAGGGCCATCTCGAATGCCTCTCCGGCCCCGTGGACCTGGCCCGCTCGATTCAGCGCCCGCCCTTTGCTGACCAGCAGCCGAAGCCGCGCTCGTGGATGGAGGTCCCTGGCCTCGTCCAGGACTCGCTCCGCCAGGGTCGTGGCGATGAAGAGTGGCCCGCGAAGCGCCACCACCTCCATCGCGGCGCGACAGGCCCCGGCCGCCACCCCGCCGTCGCCTCGCGCCAACGATCGCTCCACCACGGCCGTGAGGTTGTCGTATTCCAGTGCGAGCGCCGCCAGCCGTTGTGTGCCGCCGCTCATCGACAGCGCATCCATCGCATCCTCGTTGCCGAATGCGGCGAACCAGGTCGCATGCCTCGTGCCGGCCTCCTCTGATCTGGCCAGTCGCTCGGCAACGAACTCGCGAATCGACTCATACAAACCGAAGCGGATCCGGTCCGGCGCAGAAGGTGGTCGATAGCTATGGAGGAGCGACTTATCGAGAAGCGCCTCGATGATGAAGACCACCCACGGTGCGTCGGAATGGCCCGAGACGTCCACCACTCCTTCCACGGCATCGAGAAAAAACCCGCCCTGGAACACCGAACACTGGGCCAGGCAGTCCCGCTCCCACGGCTCCAGGAGGTTCCACGACCAGTCGATGGCTGCGCGCAGGTTGGCGTGTCGAGCCGCCGCACCGATGGGACCCCGGCCGAGCGGCTCGAGCTGCCCGTCGCGCAGTCGGTTCAGCAGCGCGGCCGGAGTCAACACTCCGACTCGGGCCGCTGCCAGCTCCACGGCGAGCGGGATCCCGTCCAGGAGACTGACGATCTCGGACACCACAGCCAGATCGGCGGCGCCAATCTCCGCTGGACGAGCCCGACCCGCGCGCTCGAAGAACAACTCCACGGCGTCGTCTTGCCCGAGCGGAGAGAGCGCCACGATCGATTCTCCAGAGAGTCGTGACCGCTCTCGCGAGGTCACGAGGAGGCGCGCTGACGGAGCGCATTCCAACCACGCGCCAATGGTCTCCGGAGCATGGGCCACCACCTGCTCGAAGTTGTCGAGGATGAGCATTGCATCACCGCGTCCCGCGATGGCGTAACCGAGCTTGCTCGCGACAAACTCTGGCGCCAGGTCCGATGTCAGCGGAACGCCCAAGGCCTGCGCAACCGCGCGCAGAATCCCATCGACGGAGCGCACCTCCGCGAGGTCGCAGAACCAGACTCCGCCGGCCAGCCCGCTACGCAGAGCTCCAAAACGACGGGCGAGGCGGGTCTTTCCCGTCCCCCCGGGTCCGGTGACCGTCACCAAGCGGGATCCGCTGTTGAACTGATCAGCCAACTCCTCCAGCTCCCGACGCCGACCGACGAAGCGATTGGGCTCTGTCCCCAGGTTCGTCCTGCGACTGGCGGGCACAGGGACGGGGTCAATGGAGCGCTGGACCAACGTCGCAACGGGCAGCGGCACCAGATCGGCGACGCCAAGACCCGCCGGCTGACCACTTGCCATCGCCCCAAGGGCCTGCCCGACCTCCAGGGCGCTGGGGGGCCGACGCTCGGGACTACGCCAGAGGCATTGTCGGACAACGTTGGCGAGGCCGGTGCCAACAGCCTCTACCGGTGCGAGCACCTCGTCGTTGGCAATTAGCAGGTCCACACTCAGGACCGCCTCCCTGATCTCCTCCACTGTCGACCCCTGAAAGAGAGGGCGCCCAACCGCGAGTCGATAGAGCAGGACCCCCACCGAGAAGATGTCCGACCTCCCGTCGAGCGGCAGTCCCTCATGCTGCTCCGGCGACAGATAGGGAGCAGACGCCACGGTTGTCCGCGCAGCACCGAAATCGGTGAGCTTCACCACCCCGGTGGTGCTCATGAAAACGTTGCTCGGATTGACGTTCCGGTGGACCACGCACCGCGTCGCCTGTCCCGCAAGGAGCCCATGGGCGTGCGCCAACCCAGCACAGATTCCTCCTCCAATCTCGAGCAACGCGGGCAGCGGCACGGGAACGCCAGGTTCAAGAAAGGCTCTCAACCCGCACCCTTCGACCCACTCCATCGCCACATAGAATCTGCCATCGAATTCACCGAAGTCATAGGTCTCTACTATGTTTCGGTGCTTGAGCAGCCCGCCAATCAGAGCCTCGTTGATCAAGGGCTGCGCAGCCGAGGCGTTCTCGGCGACACCGAAAACCTTGAGCGCTACGGTCTTCCGGAATCCGCCCGGACCAATCAGCTGGGCACGGAAGACGCGGGTCGTTCCCTGCCGCGCATCGACCTGGTCGCCGAGGATGGCCTGAAGCAGATACCGATCGAACACCACCGGTAGGTCAGCCGGCATCAGCAGCTCTGGACCTTCAGTCGAGGGTACGTCGAGATCCCGAACGACCTCCGCCGACGACGTCGACAGAACGCGGCGGACCTGCACGTCGAAGAGGCCCTTGAGTCCATATGAACCGCTGGCACTGGTCTCCACCTCGATGGGGCTGTCTCGCAGCGCTTCACGCAGTCTTGCAGCCGCAACATTGACCGGGTTGTTACTGGACTTCCGATACGGAAGGTCCCAGACCTGCTCATAGAGCTCCCGGCGGTTGAGCTCGTGGCCACGGGTGGCGATCGCCACGAGAAAGGCGAATTGGAGTCGGCTCCGTCCAAAGGCCGCGACCAGGACGCCATCAAGCCACATCTCCCGACAGCCGGTGACGAGGGTGATCTGCTTCGCTTTGGGGAATCCCACCGCCCCCACCATCCCATAGGGAGGGGTGAAAGGTACGGCGAGGGACGGTCCTCTCGCCAGGAGCTGAACGCCCACACCGTCTCGTGAGTGCGAACTAGAGCCGATTGAGTGCGGCACTGCGGGTCTCGTAGGCCAGGGCGTTGCCCAGGACAAGCGGAGCGGTCGACAGGTCCTTGATTCCCATGTCGAACGGGATCTCGCGCACCTTCGGCGGCGCGCCGGCCCTGGCCCACCAGCTCAGGAACGGGCCGATACCGTCACAAGTACCGATGAACGCCAGAAGTTCTTCATCGGACATCGACAGTGGATCGTTGGAGTCCGCCGCATCTGTGCTGTCCGCAAGCCGCGGTCCGCCGATGACCGCCGCTGCGACCGCCGCAAGCGTCGTGGCCGCCGCGAGCCCCGCGCTCACCGCAATCTGGATCGGGACGGACAGATCGAGGAACTCCGATGTGACGAACCATCCTCCGAAAGCGAGCACCGCCCCGATCGCCAGGCCAACGAACAGAATGCTCATCGCGGCGGCCATCGGCGTTACGACCATCCAGTCCTGCAGCTTCCGGCAGTTGGCGCATCTGCCACGGCCGATCTGTTCGCGCCCGGCCAAGCTGTCGACCGAGTTGGCGGCCTTTCGCAGCGCGACCTGACGCAGCTGCTCGTCGTCGGCAAAAGCCGCGCTCTGCTCTTCGCTGGCACTCTTGGTCTCACCGTAGACATAGGTGTACGGCATGCCGCAGTGTTCGCAATCGATACGCCGGGCCACCGCGTAGTGAAAAGTCACAGTTACGACTCGCTTCATCAGACCCCTCTGCACCGGTTTGATGTTGCTGAGTACTGCCGCGTCTGGTGCGGTGCACTCGATGGGCCTTACCGGACGCTTACATTTGGCAACCCCGCGCGAGGACCGCGCGAACGGCCGGTTCCCGGGAGAGCCGCAGCTCTAATGCAGCTTCGAGCACGGCGAGGGTCTCATTGATGCAGGCATCTCGCGCCGTGTCGTGGGCGAGGGTGACGAGATCGGGCCCAACGAGATCGATGTCGGCATCTCGAGCCGGTCGAAGGCCCTCCCCGAACCGGTTCGCGGTCACCGGTTCGTCGCTCGGCAACCTGAAGTCAGCGGACCGCGACAATGAGCGCTCCCCCTCCGCCGCTGCGCTACTGGAGGCGCCGAACAAGGTGCCGCTGACGCGCCCATGAACCCAAGGACTGGCGACGAGCTGGTGGCGCGCACACCTGCCGGAGTACGCGGCCGACCTGCAGCAGTTGCCGACTTCGCCCGCGCCAAACTCTTCGATTCCAGTCCTGCCCAGCGAGCTCAGCGGCAGCCTGCACGGCGCAACGGACACCGCAGAACAACCGTCCAGCCGGCCCCTGGGAAGGTTGCTATTCGCCGCGTGGGGTTGGTGTTGTCGGGCGCTCCGGCGCTCTACGGCCTGTCTCTGCTGGCCTCCCCGAGGCCTGTCGAAGCAGACGAGGTCACAGAGGCTCCCGGGAGGCAGCGGTCGCCGCTGCTCCTGTAGAGACCGACGCGCAGCCCGAGTTGCAAGCCGAGAAGAACGCCGAAGCGGAGCGGATCCCGCCGCCGCTTGGAGCGAGCCAGGGGCCGAGCCAGCCCCATCCGCACCCCCAACCCTCGCGGCCGAGGACCCACCAGGAGAGGAGGCGGCGGTCGCCGAGGTCGAGGCGGAGGTCGACGCGGACGAGGACGCGGAGGAAGACGCGGCGCCGGAGGTCGAGCCCGACGAAGCGCCCGAACCGACTGCCGCCCCGGTCCGACGGATTCTGGCTGGCGTGGCCCTGGGTGAGCGACTGCCCGTGGGACGCAACAGCGGCTACCCGGCTACCCTCGCTACACGTGTATTCCCTCCGGCACCAACAACCGGAATTCGTGTCGCGGAGCCGCGTCCTGGGTCACCCATGTACTGGCCCCGGACCCGAGACCCCGGACCCCGGACCCAGACATCGGCCGCTCCGCTCCGATGTGGACCACGCCGTCGTTGGCGCGCGGCGTTGCCCTCGGGGATACAGAAGGTGCGTCATTGCGCAATCCGCGCGACGGGACGGCTATGAAAGTAGAGCTGGTGTTCACCACAATTCTCTTGTGTGCAGGGTGCGGCGCGAATGAGCCGGTCACGCCACCGAGCCATGCCGACGACCCGATCCCGACCATTCGACTCGATGAAGCGTGGCCCGTGGTCATTGCGACCGAGGAGGCCGCCGGCGTTTTCGACACCTCGGGCTGGAACGATGTGTGGAAGCGCCGCCGATACCATAGCGCCGCTCCAAAGCTGCAATCTCTCGGAGGTTCCGCGGCAGCTCGGCCCCATCTCGAGGCGGGAGCGCTGTACCGACAGGGGGCTTTGGTCGCCGCGAACAGCGCGATTCAGGCCTACGATGAGATGGCCACCGACACCGATCCAATCGGCGTCTCCCACCTGCTGACTGTGAGCTACGCCATCACCGGCGACCTCGACAAAGCGCGCGAGGCGTCGGCAAGAGTGGGCGGCGAAGGCGACCCCACGGGGGCCTGGCACGGCCCGTGGAAGACCTGGCTCGATGGCAGGGCGGCTTGGCCACCCGATCTCAGCGCCTTGCCGGTGCCGCTTCCGGAGGTCAGCCCGGGCGAGTGGCCGGAGATTCCTCCCTCACCTCATTACGCGCTCCCGGAGCCCGCTTCCGACCGAACTCGGGACATGGCGGACCCCGCAGCCCTGCTGGTCTTGGCCTGGTGGCACGACGCGGCAGCCAAGGCCGCTGCGCCGGACAGTCCGGGCCTCGAGACCTATCGGGTCGGATACCGACTGCCGATGGAGTCGAAGGTCTCGCCCGCCGGCGATCTGCCTTTAGAACTCCTGTTTGGTTCCGACCTCCTAGAGCCCTCGGACGCCGACTTCCTCGCCGCCGCCCACGCCGACGGACCGACAGTCGTGGACGACTGGGCAGACCGGAGCCTCCTCGCCCTCCTGGTGCAGCGGTCCCGCGTCGACGGCAAGATCGAGGTCCAGAAGGCCACCGACGTCGCCCGGGCCCTCCGTTTGGCGCTGGTCGAACGCGCGACCGAGCGAACGGCCGGCGAACCGAAGAAGCGGCACCAGTACTTCGCCGACGTCGCACGCATAGGCGCCCTGCGCGGGATGGGCCTCATCGCCGAGCTCGAGGGTGATCAAGAGGTCAGCGGCTCGCTGTTCCGCGCCGCCTGGGACACCACCGACAGCTACACGCGCTGCCCCGTGGGATTGGTCGCGTATGCGGCCTGGGACGCCGACCATCGCTCCCCGATCCGCGCCCTGGAGACGATGCATCAGTGGTCGCGTGTCTATCCGGCGCTCGAGGTGGCGAGGCCACCACTGGACGTGATGGCGCTCAAGCATGGTCTTCGTCAGACCGGTGGCGGCGCGTCGTTCTGAAGTGCCATCGGCAAGGACTTGATTTTTTGTTTGACGCACTTGCAGGCATCCCTTACTTCTTGGGCATGCAAATGAATCACCTGGAATCCAAACAGCCAGCGCCGACCGAGCAAATCGGAACCGACAGGCCCCTGCGTGGGGGTGGTGTACAGCTTTAGCGATATATCGCTTTCAAGCTGAATACGCCCCCTCCGGCATTGTGCCCGAGGGGGCGTTTGCGTTTGAACCCCAGAGAGTATCGCGACCGCGATGTCCACAGGAGAACTGTGTTGTTTACATACTGTGTTGATTGATCTTGAGTGATCCAGCACCTTAATATTTATGGGGGTGTGCACAGGACGTGCGCCAAGACTACGAATCTTGTTCCCAACTCACCGGCTTATTCTCTCGGACCGTTCACGCGGACCAACCCTTATTAAGCTCACAAGCAACTGTGGTTCGAATCCACGCGCCCCTACCATTTCTTCCGGCATTGATCGGGAGATTTATACCTCGCCGGTGGAACCGTTTCGCCGGCTACTCAACTTCGCGCCGGAGGCGATGTAGCGCCTCCGGTATCTGCGCGGGTTGGTCGGGGCTCTGCCCCTCGGCCACCAGTCCCGCTCGTCGGCGCGCCACGGCATGGCGGACCTTGCCCACCAGCCAGTTCAAGATCCAGCGCCGACGGCCAAGTCGGTACAACGGCACCTCGAGCGACCCCTCAGACGTGACCAGCACGAATCCCCCCGCGCTCTCTTCAATTCCGTGAATGTCTTCGAGGGGGAGGAGGACGTCCGGGATGCCCCAGGCGAGCGATCCCTTGATCTCGAGCAACTCCGCAGTGAGTCGTAGCTGGAGGACCGGTCGACGACTCGACAGCAGCCACAAGGCGACGCCGCCCAGGGTCAAGAGGTATAGCGCCACAGCCGCCGCGCCCACGCCGAAAAAGAGCGTCGGAAGGCCCAGGAGGAGAAGGGTCAATCCGACACCGGCTCCCAACCGGCTGATTCGGTCGAAGCCGTGCACGCTCACCCGCTCCTCGTGGAGCGAGGTGGTCAGAATCACCCCTCGTGGAAGCTCGAGCACGCCGTCATCATACGACGCCAAGCCGTTGGTCCTGCGCAGATCTTCAGGCGCGCAGCCCCGGCTCATTGGAACTTTAATGGACCCCAAAGACGCGGTCATGCAGTCCGTTGAGTAGTCGTTGGGCTGTCGGCGCCGAAGGCAGCCCGAGCTCCACCTGTAGCGCAGCGCACGGAGAGCACTGAAGCGCAATCCCGAGCCTGTTCGTGGCAGACGCCATCGCATCGCCCACTTCGCGGCGGCCACTGGCATTCAGCCGTTCGAGTAGCCAGTAGTGCAGCTGCCACGCCAGCTCCGCATGGCGGATCTCATCGGCAGCAATGGCCGCGAAAGCGCTACGGAACCTCGCATCGCCCGCGTGTTCGGCCTGATGGAGCGCCTCCATGGCGCCCCAGGTCTCCCGGACACACCCCTCCACCGCGTTCTCGATTGCGAGCTCCAAGAGGGAGCGATGCTTGGGAGGAAGGCAGGTCACAGGCGGCACAGCGAGCCCACGGTCACGGCAAAAGGAGGCGAGAACCTCGGCGTGTCGCTGCTCATCAGTACGCGCTGTCCGGACCTTGGCCAGCAGTGCCAAGGGACTGCCGTGAGCCCGCAACTCGTCGCCGAGCCAAGCAAACGCCAGTGCCGCCGCCGCTTCTTCGTGGGCGCTCCGGCGAAGCCAGCGCCCTACCGGATCGCCGACGAGTAGTGGACGAGACCCGATTCGCACGTGTCCCCGTCCCGCGCTGTCGGGACATTCCTCGACGTAGGTGCAGTTCAGGGTTTTTGTACTGTCGCCCTCGACCTCACAGGAGACCACACCGAACTTCTTGACCCGGTTGCAGAGCAACTCGCACTCTTCCCTGCTGAGCGCGTCATTGGCGTGACTCGACAACTCCTCCTCGGTCATCGTCCTGGAGTCGGTGTACTCCTCGGGGTCGCATTCGAAACCGGTGTCTGTCTGCGGCGATTTACAACCGGCGAGAATCGCCACAAGCACTGAGGTGAGTTCCAGTCTCATGACTCAGAATAGCCTCCGCGTCCAACCAGCAGCAAGATAGCGGCGAGTCGGTGTCTGCACGCATGACGAAGGCCAGGAGTCAGCAGCCTCGTCATCGACGGCCGCAAATAGGCACGCCGCCATCATACGACGCCAAAGCCGTTTGTCCCATGGCTCAATCCTGTGATTGCCGCTCGGCCCTGAACATGAACGGCCACCTCACCGTGAGCGCCTCGGCGGGCGCGTCGAACTGAAGTTGCTCCATCGCGTCCATCACACAGTCCTCCAAGGGTCCATCGTCGACTGCAGAATGGTCGATATCCACCTCGACCACCTGCCCGATCCCATCCATTTCCTCCACCACAAAGGACACCTCCATGCGCCCCTGCAAGCCTGGAACGTCGTCGAGGTTCTCCTGATAGCAGCGATGGAATTCCGGGGACATCTCTGTCATGGCACCTTTGATTCCGCCTTTATCCACCGGCCATGCCGTCAGTTCGGCCACCACAGCCAGTTTCTCTGGCTGAGGGGTCTTCACGTGGGTCGCCTCTGTCTCTGCAGTCGCTTGCGGGTTCCGCGGTTTTCGGTGGGCTTCGTCAGTGGTCCTGTGAACGCGGTTGGAATGCACTGGCGTGGAGACCTTTCGGGCGGGTGGGTCGCCTTGGGCCGCGGACGGACCTGCATTGGCCAAACTGTAACGCCAGCCCAAAAGCAGCGCGCTCGCGAAGAAGATCGCAGCAGCCGCGGCCATCGCCGGCCGCCATGCAGCTCGTTTCGTCATTGTTTTGCCCCGTGTTCAAGGGCACAAACGATCGAGGCGTGCTCTTGATTGCGAAAGGACGATCCGCAGGCCGGTCACCCCGCGCGCCCGTCGCCTCTCCAGGGCCAGAAGAACATCAGCAAGGCCAAGGCCGCCGCGGTGGGAATCACGGCAATCAAAGCCGGGTTTTCCGCCAATGGCGCGAGAATGATCAAGTAGCCGCCCAATGCCGCGGGCACTCCCAGCACGTACGGCGGAAGCGGCGTCTTGGCGTGGACACAGGTGAGCGCCTCGCCCAGGACGGGGTACAGCCCCTTGTCCAGCACCATCGTGGCGCAAGCGACGAACAGCAGGGCCAGGACGACGGAGACCGTTGGCGTGAGTACCACACGCATCCAGCCTGGGCGCATCCGTCGCCAGCCGAGGCGCACGAAGCCCGAGTAGCTGCCGACGATGAGAATCCACCCAATGAAGTTGTCGTAGGGCACCCCGAAGTAGTCGCCCGGTCGCAGGTTGCCCCAGGTCCACCAGGCCTGATCCTGCGCAATCGGGTCGAGAGCGAGGTCGAGGACCATCGTGAGCAACCCCGTAGCGAGCGCCTTCTGCACCGGGCCGAGCGCCAGGTCCTCGGTCGCAGCCATGGCACTGAACATGATGATGCCCCATCCCAACGCCACCCAGAGCGGCACAGTGGCATCGCCCACAGGCACCATCATCAGGAATTCGCCGTAGCAGTAGCCCTGAAGTGTCGTGACGAACAGGACCTCCACCAACAAGCCGAAGCCGGTGGCGCCGAGCATGGCACCCAACCATTGGGAGCCACGTTGCCAGGCGAACCAACAGCAGCCGACAAACAGGACCGCAGTCAGCACCTCGATTCCGAGGAAGGTCACGGGTACTGGCATGTATGGACCTCGGCGTCGGGCACGATCGGAAAAAGGCAGAAGTCGGTCGCTGCAACGACGCTATCGGGGGTATCGCAGCGAGTCTCGGTACAGCAACAAGCTTCGCGCCGCACAGTGACGCCTGTTGCATCAGCGTCTGGGCATCGTCGGTGGGTTCGTCATCGACGTCGTCGAGGAGCCGGCCGAGCTTGGCAGAAGTCTTCAGTTAGGTGGGGTACGTTTGCATTCTTGCCATGTGGGCCGTTGCGAAGACGGCCCCCCCGGATAGATATTGCAAATGGATTTGTGGCAACAAGTTGAATGGAAGCACCGACTGCAGAGATCAGCAGTCACCACTTTCGCCCGTACTTTCCGCGTGAAGCTGGGCAAACTGGATGTGCTGGAGGCTATCGGCCCCCCACTGGCTCGCAGCCGGTACTGGATCGCGTTTGACCAGCACAGCTCCGTTTATTCGGCGCTAAACACTCTGGTGGAGCACCTCGTTGAGACCTACGGACTCGAGATGGTCATGAGGGATGGCGTACTTCACAAGATGGGCCGGGAGCGAAGCTGGGAACTGCCGGACAACCCCAAACAGGCTGCCCGAGCCCTGGCGCACCTCAAACAGGCCGAACCCAGTCTCGAACCGCGACCGTATGTAAACAACGGCTCATCAGACACCACTGGGTGGGCCGTTTTCTCGAGTAGTGACTGGGCTGAGTTGGAAGCAGCAGACCTCTACGCCACCCGAGCACTCT
>Ga0315336_1001602_pt1 | contig 41712 bp, 42 predicted proteins | sample ASW5metaG_FD_204512 | JGI IMG/M metagenome (GOLD analysis project Ga0315336, IMG submission 204512) | Ammonia-oxidizing marine archaeal communities from Monterey Bay, California, United States - ASW #5 | ecosystem: Environmental > Aquatic > Marine > Intertidal zone | place: USA: California... | reverse complement strand
ATGAGCAAGAAGCGTCATACACCTGAGCAGTTCATATTCAAGCTGAGAGAAGAAGGGGTGCTGGTGGAATGCTGGCCCCATGTATACATCAGAATTAGACCGCACAGTTCACTGGGCAATCGGCTGACGGTACCCGAAACGAAAGAACCATGACATCTAGGCTTCCCTTCTCCCTTCTCCCATGTTCCCGGAGCTCTCATAAAGAATGGTACAGCTACCAGGGACATTTCAAAAGGAATTTTTAAGGCCAAAGTTGCTGGCGGAGCGTTCGAAAATAACCTCAGCGTGCATTCTTATTTTTCCCTGGTTTTGTGGAAATAAGAGAGATCTGCGGGGATCGAGTTGGAGGGAGCACCTCCTCCCGCGATGTTTTTGGCTTCTCTGCTTTTCAGTCTATGAAATATTTTATCCAAGGGAGCGGGTGTCCGACCTCTTTCGCTTTTGAAGTCCTTATTCGCAATACCGAGGTCGGTTTTGTTGTGCTCTCGTTTCACAGGCGAAGCTAGCTCTTGCCCCGGCGGTAAGGCGCCCTAGCCGTGCGGGGATGGGTCTCCAGGGCGGAGAAGGAGGAGAAAACATGAGCAGTTCAGGACTGAATCGTTGGGGTCGCAGAAGATTTTTGCGTACCGCTGCGCTTGTCGCGGCCGCTGCGGCGTTTCCACTTCGTGCTATCCGGCGCGCGACGGCGGCGGTGAAGACGCTCAACTTTTACAGCTGGACCTATGGCATTAGCTTTGTGAAACAACGGATCGGCGAATTCGAAAAACTGGCGAACGTCAAGATCAAATACGGCAACACACCGGGCAGCAAGTACCACGATACCCTCGTTGTCAAGTTCTCCGGAAAGGCTCCTCTGGATGTCATCTACATGATCGACGGCCATATCGCCGAGTTCGTTGAGGCGGGCTGGCTCCATCCCATCGACGAATTCCCGCGGGTTGATGAATATAAGAAAGATTTCATTGGCCCTACCTCGGAGGCGCTTACCTACAAGGGCAAACTCTACGGGCTACCTTATTACGTAGGGCACATGGCCTTCCTCTACAACGAGGAGTATCTCGAGAAAGCGGGTATCAGTGCACCGCCCAAGACCTGGGACGAGGTGGTGCAACAGAGCCTCCAAATCAAGAGCAAAGGGGTTCAAGAATATCCCTTCCTTCAATTCCTTAAGGCGGACTTTTGGATGGGGGAGATGCTGTACACCATGATGTACAGCCGAGGTGGAGGGGTGGTGGACAAAAACTACAACCCCGTTAACTACGCCCAGAAGGGTTCCGCCGCTGCGCAGACCATCCAGTGGCTCATCGATGGGGCGACCAAACACAAAATCATACAGCCAGGCTATATGGAACTCAACGAGGTGGCTGCCCTCAAGGCCTTCAGCAGCGGCAAGGGAGCATTCACCATACTTCCCAACTACCGGCTGCGCGCGGCCAACGAGCCCAAGTCCTCCCAGGTGGCGGGCAAAGTGAAAATGGCGCTCATGCCCACCGCGGGCGGTTCGAAGCCTTATGTCTGTGGATGGACGCGGAGCTACAGCATGACGGCTCTGGCCGCGAAGGATCCCGAGCGCAAAGCGATGGCATGGAAGATGGTGGATTTCCTGGGCGGAAAGGACAAAACCGGCACCTACCGCACCGCCAAGAAATGGTTTACCGGTTTCGGCCTGGGCTTTGGCCATGCCTCTCTCTACAATGACCCCGACGTAATAGCCGCTGCCAACAAGTGGGGCGAGGCGGGCCTCTTCAAGAACCAGATGGCGCTCAGCAAGCCCAAAGACGGGCAGAAGGCTATCTGGTATGCCGAATGGGACCAGTATATGCGGCCACGCATTCACAAGGCCATTCTCGGCCAAGCGGAACCGGTCGGCACCCTCAAGACCTTGGCTAAGCAGTGGAAGAAGCTTAAGAAGCGCTACAGATAATTCGTCTAAAAGAAGGCCCCTCCCCTTGCTTAAAAAAGCTCAAGGGGAGGGGAGAGGAGGGGTCTTGGCTGAAATGCAGACTTCTAAGTGGGTCAAGCCCTCCGAGATGATGGGCGTCCGCGGTTGGCTCGCTCGGCGCCTGCAAACCGACAAATGGGTCGCCCCGCTCTTTGTGGGGCCAGCCCTTCTTCTGATGTTGTTGCTCAACATTTATCCGATTCTTCATTCCTTCTACGTCAGCGTGCACGTCTACAATCTCAAACGGCCGCACCGAAACCCTTACGTGGGTTTGGAGAACTACCTCACCTTTTTGGGAAGCGAGGAGTTTTACATCGCCCTGGAGAATACCGTCACCTTCGTGATGCTCGCCGTGGCTGCGGTGGCGCTTCTGGGGCTCGTGTTTGCGCTGGCTTTAAACGAATTGGGCCGGGGCGCCCGCTGGAGTATCCCCCTCGTCCTCATCCCTTGGGCGGTTCCATACGTGGCCAACGGCCTCATCTGGGAATGGATCTACCACTCCGACTTCGGCGTGCTGAATGGCCTCTTGGTGACCTTAGGGGTTTTCGACAAATACCAGACCTGGCTCAGCAACCCCTCGCGGGCCCTTTACGCCCTGGTCAACGCTTACGTCTGGAAAGAGGTACCCCTAGCGACCATTTTGTTTCTCACGTCGCTCCAGGCGATTCCGCAAGATCTGTACAGTGCCGCAAGGCTGGATCAGGCCAACGCGTGGAACCGGTTCCGGCACATCACACTTCCGGGGCTCAAGCTGGCATTTCTTCTGGTGCTAGTCTACGAATCCATCGTCTCCATCAAGACCTTTGATTTGGTTTATATCCTGACCGAGGGGGGGCCGGGCGACGCTACCACCCTCGTCTCCTGGTACACTTACATCGAGACGTTTCGTAACTTGCAGTTTGGCTATGGCGCCTCTATCTCCTACGTGATTGCGGTCGCCACTTTCATCTTGGCCATAGGGTACATCAAAATCCTTTACCGACCCGAGGAGAGCTAAATTTATGGCCGCGACCAGTGCTCCGGACGTTCAAATGGCGAAGTGGTACCGCCGAAGCACCATCGCGGGGCGAATCATGATCTACGCGATCGTAGCCTTCATGCTCTTCTATGCGCTTTCGCCCTTTTACTGGATGCTGAACTCAAGCCTTCAGCTGGAGAAAGACGTGGTTTCAGTTCCCCCCAACTGGGTTCCCCCCCAGGTCACCCTGAACAATTACGCCGAAATTGTGCTTCGCAAGCCAGCCGACGTGAGTGTCGCATTTGACAAGAAGATGGGGGGGTATTCAACTTTTCCTACGGCAGATGTTCTGCCCTCGATGTGGAACAGCTTCGTTGTTGCGGTAGGTGTCGTGGTTGTGAACGTGCTCCTAGGTTCCTTGGCCGCATATGGCTTCGCCCGTCTTCGCTTCGCGGGCAAACAATATCTATTTTACACGGTACTGGCATCCCGAATTGTGCCCGAAGTGTCCCTCATCGTGCCCTTCTACTTGTTGATCCGCTCCATCGGGCTACTCGACACCTATCTCGGCCTCATCGTGACCTATATCCCTATTTCGTTGCCGCTGGTAATATTCGTGCTGGTCGCCTACTTCGAAACCGTCCCGCGGGAGATCGAAAATGCTGCCCGAATAGATGGCTGCAACCGGTTCCAAACGCTGTGGCGAGTGATTTTACCGCTTTCCACCCCCGCGATTATCACCGCTGGGATGTTCGCCTTCCTCACGAGCTGGAATGAATTTCTTTTCCCGCTGGTTCTGACTCAAACAATGGAAACCCGGCCTATCACTGTGACGTTGCTCGATTTCGTCTCCGAATTTTCGGTGAGCTATGCGCGGATGAACGCTGCCGGTGTTGCTTGCGTTGTCGTGCCAGTCGCGCTCGCCCTGATCTTTCAAAGATATTTCATCCGCGGGCTTACCGCCGGCGCCGTGAAGGGCTGACCCGGCAGGGGAAGAGAGGGGCGAGAAATGGCAAAGGTGGTCCTACAGAATCTGAGCAAAAGCTATGGCGACGTGCTGGCGGTTGACGATCTGACTTTAGAGATGGCAGATGGCAAGTTCGTTGTCCTCCTGGGTCCCTCCGGATGCGGGAAGACCACCATCTTGAACGTGATCGCCGGCTTGTTGGAACCATCAGAAGGAGCGATCCTGATTGATGACGTGGATGTACGCTTCGTGCCCGCCCACCGGCGAAACATGGCCATGGTTTTCCAAAGCTATGCCCTATACTCGCACTTGAGGGTGTACGACAACCTGGCCTTTCCCCTTCGGATGATGAAGTTCCCAAAAACGAAGGTCGAGGAGAAGGTACACTGGGCGGCGAAGCTGCTGAACATTAGCGAGCTTCTGAACCGCAAACCCCGGGAACTTTCGGGAGGGCAGCGTCAGCGCGTGGCTCTGGGCCGGGCCATCGTGCGGGAGCCGTGGGCCTTCCTCATGGATGAACCCCTCTCCAACCTGGACGCGGCGTTGCGCCAGGAGATGCGCGCAGAGCTAAAAAAGCTGCACCGCCACCTTGAAACCACCACAATCTACGTCACCCACGACCAATTGGAAGCGATGAACATGGCCGACGAAATTGCGCTCTTGCGCGACGGCCTGCTCCAGCAGTATGACTCACCATATGCCATATATCATGAGCCGGCGAACACCTTCGTGGCCAAGTTCGTAGGCAGCCCTCCCATGAACCTCATTCCCGGGACCCTTGTGCGCCAAGATGGGCGGTTGCGCTTTCGCTATCGTGAGTTCCAGGTCGATCCGCCTTCGGAGCTTCTGAAGCGGATCGAGCCCTATCAGGACGGCGACATTATCCTGGGCGTACGGCCAGAGGATGTGGTCGTCGGGGCGCCCGGGACGGGCGACGACGGCGTGCCGGCCAAGGTGTTGCTTCAGGAGCCTTTCGGGGCCGATCAGGTGCTTGAACTGAGCTTTGAGGACCTTTCCTTGATGGCGCGGACCAGTTCCGTACTGCGGGTGGGGATGGGCGATCAAGTACAAATGGGATTGCAAACCGACAATCTCTTTTTCTTCGACGCCGCTACTGAGCGCGCCATCTGATCTCAGCAGAAGGCGGGTTCCATGGAAGCTGCGGAGATCCAGCGGATCGGCATCGTGGGAGGGGGATATGTGGGCTACGGCGGGAACGCCAGTTTTAATCGGTTTTCAGCCTGAAACGGTCTTTGCCATTGATCCCACCCTTTGTCACGGATCAAATCTTCACGACTGACTCTCGCTACGTGAACCAGGCAGGGTTGGCCGAGGCGGAGGAATGGGTGGAAGCGGGAAAAGTGAAACTGGAGATTTCTCGGACCTCCCCTTTGCTGAGGCAAAGCGCACTCTCGCCGAACTGGAGGCCAACTGGCTCATGGGCCGGGCGCAGATCGTGCCTAGCGCCTAATACACCTCCTGAATTCCGAAGTTTTCGGGAGTAAAATTCTCCACGATCTCGGCCACCTTTGTGACACAGGCATCGAAATAGCGACGGCCTTTCTCCGGAGTGGCCCGGCGGGGGTCGCCGTAGACGCCGTTGTGGCGCTCGCTATCGGGCAGCCGGACGACGGAAGTTACCCCATGAAGGTAAGAGAGAATCAATTCGGGTTTATATTCCCAGTCGCCGAGACGGTCCAGATTCACCATGTCAGGCCTCAGGTGCATCATGAAGGCCGTCTCGAACTCGTTGGCATGAGTTCCCTCTCGGAAGTTATCGCCGATCTCGTCACACGCCTCTTTGTTCACCATGAAATAGCTTCCCGCGGCGATCAGCACGTCCCCCCTCCGCCCGTAGCGGTCCATGAGCTGAAACATCATGGTCTGCAATAGAGGCAAATTTGGGTTGTGGCCATTTAGGAAGAAGATTTTCTTGAAACCGTTGCGGACCAAACTTTCCGTAATCTCAGCCACGCAAGCCATGAAGGTTTTGGCGGTTAAACTAATCGTTCCTGGAAAGTTCTCCCATACCTCCGAGTAGCCGTATGGGAGCGGTGGTGCGACCAAACAACCCGTCCGCTCTCCAACCTCCTTCGCAACCTCGTAAGCACTGATGATGTCTACCTTGAGCGGCATGTGCGGGCCGTGTTGCTCAGTAGAGCCCACGGGCTGGATCAGGATGGGTTCCTTTGGAAGCAAGTCGCGGACCTCTACCCAGGTCATATTGCTTAGCAACATGGTGTGACCTCCTATACAGCCGGCTAACTGGAGACGGTGCCCATCTCAGCAGGCTCTCCTTGATAGGATTTAAATAGGGCCAGATCGAATCCGTCCGGGTCATAGAAGACGGTGGCTCGCCAGTACCGTCCAGGCCCACGCCAGGTGATGCGGGGCGGACTCGTGAAACGAACACCTTTGGATAGTAGATACTCATATGCCTGATCCATATCCTCGGGTGCAAACGCGATGTGGCTGCTGCCCACATCATTGAGCTCTACAGGGTTGTCGTAGGGTTTCCCATTCTCTTTGAGAAATTCAATAAGTTCAACGCGGGAGCCTCCTGCCTCTAGCATGACAATCCGGAGTTGGCCCTCGGGTGTGGCCGAAGCCTCCTGGATCCCAGGCTCCCCGGAGGTAATGTCCTCAACAACCTGGAAACCCAAAAGGTCCCGGTAGAAGGCCAGAGAACGATCCATATTAGAAACAGTTCGGCTTGAATGATGTATGGGTCCAATCATAACGTACCTCCTCGTATTCTTGAACATGCTTGCGAGCCTGCGGTTTTCGTGTGCCGTTCATGTCAACTACCGTTCATTTCAACACTTAGAGGAGTAACTATTAGCATATGAGCAACCTTTGAGAAAGCCTGCTGCCTGGGCAGGTGCAGTGTTAAAACCTGAATACAGCGTCAATAATGAAAAATGTGGATGAGAACAAGAGTCAAGTGGGAAATAATCCATAATATGATTGGCCGTTTTGGTTAAACCTAGGGCCCGCCGCGACTTTTCCTTGAGAAGTTACCGGCATCGGGATCATACTTTTTCAATGGATATCTCTTTGTTATATTTCCTATTTGTTGCATTTTACACTTGCAACGTTGAGCTACATATGTGCTTCCACTAAGTCTTGTGGAACGCTTTGTCCCCCTACATACATCTTACACAGATTTAATTGCGCAAATGCAAGGCCTTATTCTACTGATTTTCAATACCATTCGAATGCTTCCTTGTCGTTTTTATCCACACCTTTTCCATATTCGTACATGAGTCACAAATTGTTCTGGCACTGACATCCCTTCATGTTTCGCGGCACGTCTGGGCGACTTCTAGGCAGTCTTATAGCTCGTGGGAACACTTCGTCTACTGTGGCACATCACACCCAGATAGAACTAAGAGCGAACATCCTCCTATTCCCAAGAGGTTTTCATTCGCGGAGAGTAGTTGTATGATTTTTTCTCATGTAGGCACTCTAATCCTTTTTAGTAATCAGTACTCAGAATTGATGGACCTTATTGGGGGGGGTATTGAAAATATCCCCGGTTCCATATCCCGTCTAACATTTTTATATTAAGTTAGGTTACGGCAACTCATCCATCCCACCCTCCTTTTTTACCCGTCCTGCCATCCATTGACGTATTTATTCCATCTGATTCAGATTCTGGTGCCTTATCCGTTTGGTAGCCATACATGAATTCATCACCGAATTCTCCCCCATCGGCATATGCTTGGGTCTCCACGCAATTCGTCCAAGTGTCGCTATTGTAACTATTCGAACAGGGAGGAAGACTCCGGCTCTTTGTTGGGGACAACAGCAGGACTGCAAGGGCCAGCAGAATTGGTGTCATATTTTCGTAGAATAATTTGGAAGAAAATTAGTGCGGTTTGTAGCAAGTGATTCAGGACCGTATCTACCTGCCTCGCCAGCCCCAGAGATCAGATGACCAAATTCTGATTCTCCCCCTTCAAACCGCTCCATACCAAATGAGAGGATTTTGGGTACTCTTTCGGCATGACCGCCCGATTCGGGACAATTTTTCATATCCAGAAAGTGTCACACACCTGAGTAGACTATCGACAAGTTAAGAGAAGCTGAGGTCCTGCTCTTTCAGGAAAAAAAACCTAAGGCCTGCAAACAGATCGGAGTCTCCGAGCAAAACATATTATCGCTGGGGCAGGAGTACGGAGGCCTCAGACTCGATTAGGCCACAAGCGTGTTGGGTTACCGGCTTCTTCGGCCCTCAAAGTGACGCCACGCCCTTCAGGCTCCGCTTCGCCCTCCAGACATGGTTTCTGTATCCTCGCAAGGAATGGAAAAACTTTCAGGGGCATGTAAAATTAAAAAAAATAGGTTTGCAAACCTCTCTATTTTTTATGTTTCTCCATCCATTCTCCTGCAAGACGGTGAGCATCCTCAATTTGTGATGATGTCATTTGACTTTCAACTATACTCTTGTTTTCAACCGCAGTTTTATTTCCTTTTGCACTTGAAATGACCCACCACAAATCGGCCTGAACAAAATCTTTTTGAACTCCATATCCATTATAATACATTAACCCCAAATTATACTGTCCATATTCGTTGTCTTGCTTGACCGCCTCCCGGAACCATTTCACTGCTTCTTCATCATCTTTCAGAACACCCCGTCCTTGTTGATATAAAATACCCAAATTGTACTGCGCTTTCGCATTCCCCTGATCTGATGCATTTCGATACCAATACGCGGCCTCTTTATAGTCAAGAGGAACCCCCTCTTCTTTGCGGTACATACTCCCTAGGTTTGACTGCGCCTTCACATTCCCCTGATCTGCTGCCTTTCGATACCATTTGGCTGCTTCTTTATCGTCTTTCTTAACTCCTTTCCCTTTTCGATACATCCAACCCAAAGTAAATTGTGCTTCTGAATATCCTTGTTCTGCTGCTTTTTGATACCACTTCATTGCAACCTCATAATCTTGAGGGGCACCTTCTCCTTTTACAAACATTGCACCCAAACACGCTTGCGCATATGCATTTCCTTCCTCCGCAAGTGGACGCAACTTACCTAAAGCAGTTCTATAATTATTGCTTATATACGCCAACAAGGCTTCCAAACCAGCATTCAATTCATTCACGGCACCTCTTCCCCCAAACCTTACAGTGAACCATGCCTGCCTTTGGATAAAAACAAAATCGGACTGCAATAAACTACTACATCCACAAAAATGGAAGGAACAACAATTCGATAACACCGAGCAATTATTCCAACAAATCACATGCCCTTTAAATTTTAATTCTGTTTTTCCTTCAGCCACTTCCTTGCTAAATTTTTCGCTTTTTTAATTTCATCCGGAGTCATTAAAGTTTCGAGAAGTTTCTTTTTTAATTTTGCATTTCCTTCACCGTTTCTACCTGCCAAGCTCCACCACATATGCATCATAATATAATTCGATGGAACGCCAAATCCACGCGCATACATAGCACCCATCATAACCTGCGCCTTTCCGTATCCTTTGTTCGCAGCTTTTCGATACCACTCAACTGCCTTGCTGTAATTTTGCAAAACGCCGTGTCCATTTTCATGTAAAATTCCCATGACGTACTCCGCGTTTACAAATCCTTTGTCCGCGGCCTTGCGATACCATTTCGCTGCCTCAACATAATTCACTGGAATACCTTTTCCATATGTATACATTAAACCCATACTGAACTGTGCTTGCACGACTCCTTTTTCTGCCAATGACCGATAAACATTTAGCGCAGTCTCATAGTCTCCTCTTCTATATGCACTGTCACCCTCTTTCCATCTATTTTCTGCACTGTGTAATTCACTCACACAAACAGTAAATGCAAGAAACAACATAACCTTATAAATCAAAATAAAGGCACGCATTCGAACCTCTCGACAATGGATGGTCGCGGAAATACTATTGCCTTACATTTCCGGAGATGTCCTTATGAAATGGAACCCAATTGGAAGGCTTGAATTCCTATGGTTGAAGTTGATGGATGTTTCTCAAAATAGAGGAACATATTTAACGACATAGAACTCTTTATTTATCTTTTCATCCAAATTCACTTAAACGATTTATTGGGGCATTTATTTTTCGAGTACTGCATCCCGCCTTTTTTGTCTTTTTTATGCAGCCCAACCCCGTCAAATAGAATCCAAAATAAACCGCCTCATTTTATATTTTTCTTGAATGGCGGCCTTTATATATTAACACCACAACTAAACACACTCACGATTCTTTTTTTCTCCCAAGCAAATAAAAGAAAAAAATCTAGCTATCACCATATTTGGTTTGGTTTAATTGCTGATCTTTTGGGCAGAATGTTCTACGATTCATTCATTAATTCCCCGATATATCCATGATATCTTAGGGGATAATTACTTTGGGAGAATTTTTTTTCCTATTCTGATATAACTCCATCCATTCTTGCGCAAAATGATTTGCTTCTTGCATTTGTGATTGGGTCATTTGTTTCGCAAGAGCATTCTTTCTTATTATTGCAGTTGTTCTTATAAACCTATCCGAATTATTGCCCGCAATATCATACCATTTATATGCTTGGACAACGTCTTTAGGAACACCTTGCCCTTTGTCACAGAGCTCACCCATTCTCTTTTGTGACCAAGCATATCCCTGTTCTGCAGACTTTTGTAACAATCCAGCAGCTTCTTCGTTGTCATGGGAAACACCTACTCCCCAGCAATACATCCTAGCAAGATTATACTGCGCAGGAGCGTCTCCCTGGTCCGAGCCTTTCTTATACCATTTGACTGCTTCCTTATAATCCTTGGGAACAGCATCTCCATTTTCATACATCTTACCCAAAATATTCTGAGCAGTTGTATTTCCTTGCTCCGCGTGAGATCGAAATTCATAAATACTATTTCTGTCACCATCAAACGCACCCATCCAATCAAAAAAAAAGCGTGCATAGTCATAACATTTAGAGATGGAATTTATTGTTTTTCCCTCTAAAAGAAAAGGAAAGCATAGACTACTACAATGATGAGCATAATGTCCCAGAATAAATAATTGCGAGCGCATAAACTCCAACTAAATATATCGCATTGCACAACAAAATTTCAAAACAACGGGATTATTAATTAGTCCAAAGAGTCATTTTCAGATCATAGGAACTGAGGATATCTAAATCAAGGCAATAATTTATGTAAATCCAACACAAAACAGAATCAATTATATGTCAAGAAAAAAGGCGGACTTTCGGATAAGACAGACATAAAAATCAAGAACTATTCCGAACTGACTTGAATGAACTTTTCTGAAGATCCTGAATAACCCACCTTTTCAGAAACTAAATAAATCCGTCAACTATTCACCTGAGTATACATTATAACATATCAAAATCCAGAATTATTCATTTTTTACGAACCTCTATCATATTCATTCCAATTCGACGCAACTATTTCCTGAGCTTCAACTCTCCAGGACACTGCATCGATGCACTCTGGGCACAAAGAGATATACCGACCCTCCAAATTATCCTCTATTTCATCCCGAAAAACCTTTAGACAGTTTCTGCAATGGAAACGATTGCAAGCTGTACAAATATTCGGTCGCGGGTGTGTGAACCGCATTCCGCAAGCGGAACAATCGATTGTATCCATAAAATACCTCCGCCGCGCATTTGATTTCGAGCCGCCCTATAGTTTATTGTCCCCAGTTACGTCACATTCAGGCAACTCTTAACTATGTCCTACGACATCGTTATTTTCCGCACAAGGAAGGAGAAGTAACATAAAAAATAACATTTTTTTACTCACCTCGTCTTTATCGCAAGGCAGCAATTAGACCTCTGGGAAATTGTAAATAGGATGGTGAAATTAAGACCTGACAGAACCTTTTTGGACACAATTTCGCCTTGTGGCTCAGCGACCCCTTCTTTTTGCCATTAGAAAATATGAAGTAGCGATTAGCCAATATTCGAACGAAAACTTTCCTGGGTGGAATACCTGCCACAGCCTTCTTCTCGGCTCCGGTACCATGAAATTTGAGAATGGGAATAGAATAGATTTCCTCGTCAGGAGGTGTTTTACCGTAGCGGATTTTCCTTGGCAGGAAGAGGCGATGATGAATACTTCGATTGCCTGACAAAATATCCTCCCTAAGAAGGGTATAGGATAACCGAAAAAGAAAATACATCGCGCTTCGGCCTAAGGCTCAATCAAAGAACTGCGCATACCCCATGACTCAATTCGATCGTCGCTCCTCCGGCGCAATTGTCACACAGCAACCACGCACGTCCCCACCAAACCAACGATAATCACTGCTTGGGAAAGTAGATATTACAAGAAATTCGCCCTAAGCTAAGTTTCAAGGAGCGGCTAAGGCCGGCCTGGAATGCCCGCCTATTGAACTTTCCGCCTAGTCCGTGGGTTTGGCATTGGCCTTCTTAGGTACATCTTTTTTCTTTTCGCCACCAGATTTAGGTTCGCCTTTGGTCTCTTTCGTGGACGAACTGGATGAATTTTCCGACGAATCATTTTGGGATTCGCTCTTTGAATCCTTTGCGGACCCCTTTTTCACTTCATCTTCATCTTTTTTTCCATTTTTATTGTAATCCGTTACATACCACCCTTCCCCCTTCAGATGGAACGCCGAACGAGAAATCTTCCTGCGTAGCTTCAGCCGGCCACATGCCGGGCACTTTCGGATCGGCCCTTCCGACATCCCCTGGATGACCTCGCGTTCCTTACCACATGAACCACACTCATATTCATAAATCGGCACAACAAAACTCCTCTTTCGAAAAACAACCGATCAAACAGTGGTGAGCCAGGCAAGGTGATTTTCATTCTTTCCACAGACCACTGCGAAAAAAGCGTCTTGAAGACGTTTCGTAATAGGCCCTACCTTGCCATCTCCAATAATCCGATTATCTACTTCTCGAATAGGGGTAACCTCTGCTGCCGTCCCTGTAAAAAAAGCCTCATCGGCAGAGTAAACCTCATCCCGGGCGAACGATTCCACCTCAATTTTCAGGCCTTGCTCTCGTGCAAGAGTCACAACCGTATCACGCGTGATACCCCTCAATATTCCCTGGAGGGGTGGGGTCTTCAAAACCCCATCCCGAACGAGAAAAATGTTTTCTCCCGAACCCTGGGTAACAAACCCTTCAGGATTGAGCATGAGCGCTTCGTCAAGACCGCCATGAACCGCTTCCATCTTGGCTAACTGGCTCACGGCGTAATTTCCAGTCGTTTTCGCCCCGGTCATGTAGCTGTTAGGATGGTGACTCGTGAAAGATGACACCTTGACCCGAATTCCCTTGGACAGTCCCTCTTCCCCCAAATAGGCTCCCCATTTCCAAACGGCTATCATGGTCTTCACAGGGGCGCCAGTGGGATTCACGCCCATCGACCCGTACCCGAGCCACACCAGAGGGCGGATATAACACGCCTCGACCTTGTTGACACGGATGGTTTCGAGGACGGCTTTTGTGAGCGAATCTTGATCATAGGGGATATCAAGGCCAACAATGTGGGCTGAGTTGCAAAGACGCCTCATGTGCTCATTGAGGCGAAAAACTGCGGGACCACGGTTAGTCTTGTAGCAGCGAATGCCTTCAAAAACACCCAGTCCGTAATGCAAACTATGAGTAAGAACGTGAATTTTTGCCTCATCCCATGGCAAAAATCCGCCGTCCATCCAAATTTTCTCGGTAGCACCTTCCAAAATTCAAACTCCCAAATCGAAAGCATTTTGAGCCAACATTTTTCTCGACCGAGAGAGTATAAATACCTGAATCAGTGTGGGCAACCGCCTCCTAGTTTTCCTCTCCGGAATAAAGTGTCCCGTCTGAAGGGGGGGTATTTTCATACACTTCCGGGTTCAACAGCATTTCCGGAGCCGGGCGCTCCTCCATGAGAGCTCGGATAATGCTGTCAGAAGCCATCCGGAAAATCCTTTCGTGCGCCAAATGGGTCGAACCAGCCAAATGGGGGGTGACAACGGCGTTAGGCAAGGAGAATAGGGGGTGGTCTTTCTCGGGAGGCTCTCCTTCGAATACATCGAGACCAGCAGCGGAAATAACGTTCTCTCGAAGAGCGTTAGCTAAGGCTTTTTCGTCAATTATCTGCCCCCGGGCACAATTAACGACTACCGCATGCCTTTTCATCATCTTGAACCGAGCGGCATCGAACAGGTGTTGGGTTTGGGATGTCAGACTGCAATGCAAGGAAATGATGTCCGATTCCTGTACCAGAGAATCGAAATCTATAGGTTCCGCTCCCCGTTCCCAGATCTCGTCGGAGGAAACATAGGGATCGGAGGCTAGTATTCGGCCATCGAACCCCCGTAGAAGGCGGGCAAGCTCGCGACCCACGTTTCCGAAACCGACGATGCCAAAAGTCGCGCCCGAAAGCTCAATAGAATCTTCGAGAACTTCCCGCCATGCACCTCCCTGCAGGGCTTTCATGTAGCTTGGAATGCGCCGGACTGATGCCAAAATTAGCCCAAGTGCCGCCTCCGCCACAGCGACGGCGTTCGAACCAGGGCAGTTTGTGACAGGCACTCCTGCCTGGGTCGCGGCCCTAATATTGATGTTCTCTACGCCAACACCAAATTTGGCGATAATCTTCAGGCGCGTTCCTGCCTGAATAACGCGCTCAGTCACCTGCTCGCGCGATGTTACCAAAATAGCGTCCCATTCCGGAATCCCCCCGATCAAATCATCCTCTGTCCATTTCTCCGGTCCGCCTACGCAAACTTCTGCGTGAGGTTCTAAGAGTTCCTTCAAAAGCGACATGGGTTTTCGCGGCTCAGGAACAAAAATAACTGGCCGATTACTCAAAACGTTAGTCTCCCTCTAGATACAATATCCAGCAGAGGAATAATCTTTGAGCTAGGTGCCGACAATCAACGTGGCCGAAATCTGGCGAAGATAATTGATATTAGAAAGGTAGGTGAGTATTCCCGTTCTATGATTTTCGGAAGGTACATTTTCAATCCTGATGAATGAGCGTCCAAATTCTCCCACAGCCTCCACTTCGTGAACATTCCTCTCCACTGTGGGGTCACAAATGATGGACATCTGGGTGAGATTCGGTCCGATTCCTGCCAAACTGACCGCGGCAGAAACATTAACATTCGCGGGAAAACCTTTGCATGCCTCAAGAGGCGTTCCCTCAAATATAACCATAGGCTCGCGGATTAAATCTAGATCGATCTTATTTTCCTCAATATAGGGTGCTCCTTTCAGACTTTTTGGGGGCTTCCGGGTGGTAATCGTCACCGACTCAACCTCCCCTGTCGCCGCCCCCTTCAGACCGTCCAAGCCAATCATTGCACCAGAGGGAACATGAATTCGCGCATTGTGCTTCTTCCCCAAATCTATAATGTCGGGCCGCTCCAAAAGGGCCCCCACCGAATTAATAATGACATCCTTCCCGCGGGACAAGGACTCGATGCAAATAGCCTCCACGGATGGGCCTCCCGATGCCTCAAGTACAATGTCGGAGACCTCAGCTACTTCCGGCAAATTTCTCATCGGTGGCCTGTTGCGCAAGGACGCTAGAAACTCCTCGGCATTTGAGGGAGTCCGAGTCGCCACTGCCGAGACCAAAAAAGGCACTCTCCCCTCGTCCGCTGCCCTGACAACAGCCTTGCCAATTACTCCCAATCCGATTACACCTAAATTCATTATGCCTTCTCTAGATTGACCATTGGAGATTTCTATCCAATGGAGCAAAAGCCCTATACACCTTCGCAAACCCCACTGCGGGCATAAGTGTGAGTCCAGTTTCTGACCAATGTGATAGGATACACTGTTTTTCGGGAATTTTCGCACTTATAAATTTGATAAATCCGCACCAATGACTTGTTTAGACGGGAATTTTACGTAAAATTGCGGTCTTAGAGTTTTTTACCATTTCTGGGTGAGTTATGGTATTTGAAGACATTCTTTCCAAGATCCCATTATTCTCCCATTTTGCCGATAATGAGTTGACCGAGCTGACAAAAAAGATCCACCGCCGCCGGTTCGAAAAAAACCAAATCATATTCCACAAAAAAGATCCCGGTTCCTCCCTCTACATCATAACTTCTGGTAAGGTGAAAATTGTCTTGCCTTCGGCAGAAGGAGAAAACGTTCTCGTTGCACTTCTTTCCACGGGCGATTTTTTTGGAGAACTTTCTCTTTTCGACGGCGAGCCTCGCTCAGCCACTGCCGTCGCAGTCGAACCTACGGAAATTCTAACCCTACTCCAGGAAGACTTTTTCCAATACCTTTCGGTGAACCCGAATGCCTCGAAAGAAATTCTCGCCGAATTGAGTCTCCGCCTCCGCCGCACAGATGAACTTCTAAGCGACGCAGCCTTTTGCAATTTATCCACACGCCTGTCCAAACGAATTCTCGACCTAGCACATCGATTCGGCCAACACAACAAGGAAAATGAAATCCGAATCAACATGAAACTCCGTCAACAAGATCTTGCCGACATGGTTGGCGCCACACGCGAAAGCGTAAATAAAATGTTAAAAACTTACAAAAAGAAAAGTTTAATTCAAGTGCAACGAGGATTTATCACCATAATTGATTTGGAAGGCTTGAAATTTCGGGCCCGCTAACTATCCCGGTCCAGCATCTCACTGTTCAGATTCAAAACTTAATTTTCCAGATCAGCACGACTTCCCAAGCCGCATAGCCAGTGATCCGCCAAAACCAGTGCCACCATCGCCTCTCCAATCGGGACGGCCCGCGTCGCCACACACGGATCGTGCCGCCCTTCTACGCGAACCGTCGTTCTCTCGCCGAAAATATTTACAGTATCCTGCTCTTTAGGAATCGACGAAGTGGGCTTAACCACAAAATTCAGGACAATTGGAGCTCCAGTTGAAATTCCACCGAGAATTCCACCGGCATTGTTCGTCCGGGGAACAATATTTCCATCAACGAGATCAAAAGCATCGTTGTGCTCAGAGCCCTTCATCGTGGCAGCCTTAAAGCCTGCCCCAATTTCCACCCCCTTTACCGCGTTTATCCCCATGATTGCCGCGGTTAAGTCAGCGTCCAGGCGACCATAAATCGGTTCCCCCAGTCCCGGAGGAGCGCCGACAGCGATGATAGTGATAATCCCACCGAGAGAGTCGCCCTCCTTCCGCGCCTCAAGTATTGCATTTTCCATTTTTTTGGCAGTTTCTGCGTCCGGACATCGACAACTATTGTGCTCAATTTCCTCAGGGTCGAAATTTTCCCCGTCCCAGGCGATATCAGCCACCTGGCTAACGAAACCCTGAATATTTATCCCTCGATCTAAAAGAAATTTTCTGGCAACGGCTCCCGCCGCAACGCGCGAGGCCGTCTCCCGTGCACTTGCCCTTCCTCCTCCACGGTGGTCGCGTCGACCCCACTTGGCCCAATAGGTAAAGTCCGCGTGACCCGGCCTAAACAATTCCCTCAAATCGTCGTATTTCGAAGAATCCGCATCCTTGTTGCGAATGAGAATCGATATCGGTGTTCCGGTCGTGTGGCCTTCAAACACCCCGGAGAGAATCTCGGCGCGATCCGCCTCATCGCGCTGGGTGGTGATTTTGCTCTGGCCCGGTCGCCGGCGATCGAGGTCACGCTGAAGGTCTGCCTCCTCCAAAGAAATACCAGCAGGACATCCATCCACCACTACCCCAATGGCTGGACCATGGGACTCCCCCCAGGTCGTAAAACGGAATTTTTGGCCAAATGTATTCGACACAGGAAAAAATTCTCCTCAAATTTCAATAATGGGATTTTATCCATTCCAATATATGGGTAGAGGCCTCTTCCGCAATTTTAAGCGGAATTCCGCCGTCTGGATTGTCAACTATTAAATCGGCCATCTTCTCATACCGGGGATGCCGACCTCCCAATATCCTTCTCAATGCCACCTCTGGGTCCGGCTCTCCATCCAAATAGGCGGGCCAGCCGCCCGCCTTAATCCTGCGGAGCAAATCATCCTTGGGCACACGGATATATATCACATAACTCTCTCGGACCAAGTCTGGTGCCGATGGGCCGAGTAATGCTCCGCCACCTAGGGAGAGGACCAGCCGGTCTTCTTTCACTACCTCAGCCAGGATTTTTCGCTCCATCTTCCTGAAAAGATCCGCTCCCAGCCGACGGTAAGCCCTCCGGATATCCAAGAATTCACCAACCTCCTTCGCAATTGTTTCCAGCAGGCGGTGGTCAAGATCGTCGAAAGAAAACCCGACTCGCTCCGCCACCATTGGGCCAAGGGTCGATTTTCCCGCGCTCTTTAACCCGATGATGACAACATTCATCCGGCCCCGCTCCTCCTATTCCTTCGCATCTGTTGGGATTTGGAGTCTAAAAAAAAAGCACATAACGCCTCTCCAGCGGCTTCCACCAGAATATTCCAATTTTTCTCAGCAGGTTCGAGCCAGAAAACATCGTCGATCTTCTGGAACCATGTCCGCTGACGTTTGGCGTACCGGCGGTGGAGCTTGCATATTCGACCGACGCAATCTTCCATGCCTATTTCTCCTTTATGGAGCGCCAGGGCATCTCCATAGCCAAGTCCCTCGAACAATTGCACTTTAGTGAGATCTGCCATTGCGAGCGAAGAGGCCTCTTCCCTCATTCCTCCTATCAGCATTTGTCGGACCCGCGCCTCAATGCGCCTGGCGTGAAGTTCGGGGGACCATTCAATTCCGAGGTAAAACGTTTGGGTAAAACCAGATGATCTCTCCTCGGAGTGTAACTCTGAAATCGGTCGGCCAGTTGTTTCGAACACCTCAAGCGCCCGAATCAAGCGCTTTCGATCGTTAGGATGTACCTTCGCAGCAGCAACAGGATCGCATTCTGATAAACGGTCGTGTAGCGCGGCAATTCCCTCGCGATCCGACCACACCTCAAGCCGCCTTCTAAGGTCGAAATCCGCACCAGGTCCCCTGAAAAGTCCATTGACCAGCGCCCGAATGTATAGCCCGCTCCCTCCAACAATCAAGGGAAATCCTCTCCGCGAAAATATTTTATCTACGCACCGACGCGCCTCTTCTGCGTAGCGGACTGCATTGTATGTTTCATTTGGATCGGCTACATCGAGCATATGATGGGGTGCCGCTTCCTGTTCACTAACTGTGGGCTTGGCGGTTCCCACAGAAAAAGATCGATAAATTTGGCGAGCATCTGCACCGACTATTTCAATAGAAATACCCCGCTCTCTCAACCAATCAGCCAAATCGACTGCCATCGTGGTTTTTCCGGCACCCGTTGCACCCACCAGGACAGCAATTGGCCGCGAATCTCCATTCCCGTTTTCCCCTACCACTTCCTACCTCTATGGCAACTACTTAGAGTCAAAACATCAATAAAAAAATTAATTTTCAGACCAGCCAACCTAAACCTAGAAAATTAACTACTGTACCAACTATTTGTCGTCAGCTCCGTCCACCGAAAGGAAAACAAGGCCGGCATTGAATCCTAAAACATCTCATAAAAAATCCTCAAATCTTCGCCACAAAGGAGACTGGACATAAGATGGAAAAATCGATTCCGTCGGAGGGTTAAAAGTTCTAATTTCTCCCAGGACCACATGATTGAATTCCATTGCGAGTCTCCAGGGTGCCCTCGTCCGTCTACGTCAATCTCCTCCTCCACGCCAATTTCACCTTTCATCATTGCTTCTTGTTCGATGGTATAACCACCTTTCTGCAAGATGAGAACCGTACACGGATTACTGATCGCCACGTTAGCGATCGCGTAGGCTCTAGCTTTGGTAATGCCGCCCTGGAGGATCGTAGGTGTCCTTCCCCCGATGTATTTTTATACGTAGGATCAATTCAGAAAGGAAAGAGCGAAAACGGCTCAACCCCCTTGAGGGCTAAGGAGGGTTAATATCGATTCTCTTCGGGGGGACCGCTAAAAGTCTCAGAAACTGACTGGGATGACCCAGAACTCTTTGCCGACTCCTCATCGGAGGATAACGAGCCAGAGCTAACCACGGGATCATCATTATCGACCATCTCTCGCAACTCTTTACCCGCTTTAAAGAAAGGGACTTTTTTCGGAGGAATCTGAACCGTTGCACCGGTCCGCGGATTTCGACCATCACGGCTATCACGAGATCTAACCCGAAAACTGCCGAACCCCCGCAACTCAACCTTGTCGCCTTTGGCCAGAGCCGAAATTATGCTCCCAAATACGATGTTTACCACCCGCTCAGTGTCTTTTTTCGTCAGGTTGATTTTCGACGAAACTTTCTCAACCATCTCGGCTTTAGTCATAAGAACCAGCCCCCTTCAAATTAACCAACAGTCGCTATATTTCCATACAGCTACCTCCTTCTTCGGGAAGCAGCATTCAAAGGACTACCTCCATATATAGAGTACCACGGGTGGATAACCCCCCAAATAGGAAGAAAGGCCTCCCGGGAACCACTCTAAAAATGATTGGTTCCACAATTTCCACCATCCGCGCCAGGGTTTTATCTCAAGGAACTTGGGCTCACCAAGGATATTTGCAAAACGGGCTGCCGCCATTGCAGCGTCCCATCGACTTCCCAATTCGTCTACCAAACCCATTTTTTTCGCACGCTCCCCGCTAAATACGCTTCCATCAGCAATTTTTCGAGTCTTTTCTATCGTCATGCGGCGTCCCTTGGAAACGGCTTTCAGAAACTGTTCATATGTATCATCGACCAGGCGTTGGAAAATTGTCCGATCCGACTCTGTAAGCATCCGCAAAGGAGAGCCAGTATCCTTATAGGGCGAGCTTTTAATAATATTGAATTTAAGGCCCAGTTTGCCCATTATTTTTTGGGTGTTGGGCAGGATAACCATTACTCCAATGCTCCCTGTGACTGTACCAGGTAACGAGTATATTTTATCTGCCGCCGAGGCAATGTAGTATCCCCCCGAAGCTGCCACGCTGCCCAATGAGGCCACAACCTTGCGCCCAGAACGCCGAAAACGTTGGATTTCACGATAAATTTCCTGTGTCGGCGCAACCGCCCCGCCCGGACTGTCCACCCGGAGAAGTAAGGATTTTACCCGGGGGTTACGACGTAGTTTTGTCAGGGTTGTTACTGCGGTCGTCGCGTCAAAAATACCTCCTTTAATCCGGAGAAGTCCTACGACATCCCCACGGTCATCGTGCCTTTCGCCTCCATCGGTGCCGCCGACAAGAAGACGGAAAAAACCAAACACGCCAAGGAAAATGGCTCCAAACAAACCGAATCCTAGCCAAATTCCTGGAGTTTTCCACACTTTCATCGCCTACTCTCTTGCAATTCGAAAATACTAGGCATCTGAGTTTTCGTCATTTTCATTCTCGGCCGGTTCAGGCACTCCCCCTGCCACTGCCTCGGTAGTCGACTCCGCACAATCTCCTTCCTCGCTCGTTTCATTTTCCTTGGGCTCATCGGAAGATGAGGGTACGGGCTCGGGCCCCCGCTTCAAGAGGGCATCCTCTCCTCCCGCCTCAATGTAAGCGCGAATACTCAGGCCCAACTTTCGCTGTTCGGGCTCAATTTTAATAACCCGCATTTTGTAAATATCACCCACGCGAACAATATCTTCGGGCTTTCCCACTTTTTCGGTTCTAATTTCTGATATATGAACCAGTCCTTCTAGCTCATCTTCGGGAGCTGCGAAGACACCAAAGTTGGTAATTTTCCTTACCTCAGCCTCCACGTCATCGCCAACACCATACCGCATTTCAATATCCGTCCAGGGATCATTTGTCAGTTGTTTCATCCCCAGAGAGAGACGCTCCTTTCCGACATCCACACTTAACACGACAGCTTCTATTTCATCTCCCTTTTTTAAGGCCTCGGATGGATGTTTGTACCGTTGGGTCCAAGAAATGTCGGAAATATGAATCAGTCCGTCAATGCCCTCTTCTAGCGCAACAAAAGCCCCAAATTCGGTCAAATTTCGAATTTGGCCACTCACCCGCGAACCGACGGGATATTTTCCCTCCACCTCGGTCCACGGGTTGGATTCTACCTGCTTCATACCCAGCGAAATCCGACGGGCCTCCTTGTCCAGGCTTAGTACCACCGCCTCAACGATGTCCCCGATAGTAACGATTTTTGATGGATGTCGGTTTCGGCGCGTCCAGGACATTTCGGAGATATGAACCAAACCCTCAACACCCATCTCCAACTCAACAAACGCACCATAGTCTGTGATCGAAACGATTCGCCCACGGACGCGCCCGTTTTCCGGGTATTTGATCTCTGCTTTCTCCCAAGGATCGGGGGTAATCTGCTTATGACCCAAAGATACACGTTCACGCTCTTTGTCAAATTTCAGAATGGTAACCTTAATCGTATCGCCTATCGAAAGAAATTCACTTGGATGACTCACGCGCCCCCAGGACAGGTCTGTGATATGAAGTAGCCCGTCGATTCCACCTAAATCGATGAAGGCACCATAGTCGGTAATGTTCTTAACGACACCCACCTTTTGGAGACCCTCCTCCAAGCTGCCCAGAGTTTCCCGCTTCAATTCTGAGCGCTCAGCCTCAAGCAGGACCCTTCGTGAAAGAACGATATTGCCCCGCTTACGGTTCAATTTAATGATTTTCAATTCAAACGACTGACCAATAAACTGGTCGAGATTTCGGACAGGCCGAAGGTCAACCTGCGAGCCAGGCAAAAATGATTTTAAACCGATATCGACTGTCAGACCACCCTTAATGCGGGCCACGACACGGCCCATTAAGGTCTCTTCGTTTTCATATACCCGGGTGATCTCATCCCATACTTTTATCCGGTTGGCCTTTTCCTTAGAAAGAACGATTCGCCCATCTTCATCCTCTCGAGCCTCGACATAAACCTCAATCATGTCACCCGAGGCGATGCTCCTACCTCTATCCGGAAATTCGCGCCTCGAAACATAGCCCTCGGATTTGTATCCTACATCAACGAGGAAATAATCACTTTCAACGCGGACCACCTTCCCTTTGATTATCTTTCCATCTTTTATCGGGTCGAGCGTGGAGGCGTAGAGAACCTCCATCTGCTCGAAAGTGAGAGAATCTGGATCTTCTTCTTCCAGAATTAATTTAAGCGCCGATATAGATTCCTCGTCGCTTTCTTTAGCGGGCAAAGGAGATTGGGATGGGATATCAGCCATATGATTACATACCCTCACAAAACTGGGAAAAAGCCTCCTTAGGCCACCCGGAACCCCTGTCCTCGAGCAGCCAATGTAAGGCAAAAATCAGATCCGGCGAACTTACGTCACAGAATTCATTGTGTCAAGGCAACTCACACAAGGTCAATGGGTTGGCCATATTCACGACTAACCTTCTCCAGCATGGCATGAAGAGCTTCGTCAATGGAGAGGTTGGTTGTATCTAACCGTATGGCATCCATTGCGAGCTTTAGCGGGGCTTCTTTACGATTTCGGTCTCGCTCGTCCCGCTCCCGGAGTTTCTCTCCAAGAAGATCGGGATCAAAATTGGCTCCCTTTTCGCGTAATTCATCGAACCGCCGCTGAATTCTCGTCTCTATATCGGCATCCATGAAAAATTTGAGACGGGCATTTGGAAAAACCACTGTCCCGATATCTCTACCATCAAGAACGGCACCACGTTTTTGGCCAAAACTCCGCTGGAACGAAAGTAACGCCTTTCTCACACCAGGATATTCGGAAACCTTTGAAGCAGCTTCACTTACACGCTCCACCCTTAATTTTTCGGTAGCATCCTTCCCATTAAAATAATTTCGCCATCCCCGAGAAGTCTTTCGACATTCAAAGTTTAGATTTTTGGCATGAAAGGTCGCTTCCTCTGAACTATTAAGATTCCCTCCCATATCGAGCACACTCAAACCTACGGCCCGGTAGAGGGCCCCAGTCTCCAAATAGTCCCACCCCAGGTAATCAGCAATGGCCTTTGCCATCGTGCTTTTACCCGAGCCAGCTGGACCGTCAACCGGAATGACAATCTTAGCCCCACTAAAGTTCAACCGGCCCATCACAACCAACCTCTCTCCCGAAGCCAGTCGTCACGTCCTTCTTTCGCCTTCCGATAGGTCAATTCGAGTGCCTCGCCGTCCTGGACTTCCACAGCACGACGAAGATCCGAAAGACTCTTCTCGAAGGCTGTCAATGAATTTAAAAGTGCCTCCTTATTATCAAGGCTAATGTCCCGCCACATTTCTGGATTACTAGAGGCGATACGTGTAAAATCCCTAAATCCTCCAGCTGCATACGGCACCCCACCCCCATCGAGAGCCAAATTGACAAGAACGTAGGCCACTAGGTGAGGCAGGTGGCTAATATCGGCAAGAATCCGGTCATGACGCTCGGGTTCGATAATATCCACATGGGCACCCACACTCTCCCATAAGGCCTTGAGCGCATCCACCGCATCGGGAGAGGATGAGGCCGTAGGGGTAAGGATGGTCCGGTGATTTTGAAACAGTGTGGACATACTTGCCTCAACCCCGGATTTTTCGGCCCCGGCAATAGGATGTCCACCGACAAATCGAATTGTATCGAGATTCATCTCTTCGATAGCCCGGACAAACGGCCCTTTCACACTACCTACATCGGTGAGAATCGCGGTCGGCTTCATGGCGGGAAAAATATCCCGAACGACATCCACAGCTGCCTGAACAGGCGTGCAAACTACTACAATATCAGAGCCCTGGACCGCTTCACGGTGATCAGTCTCAATTCGGTCAACAACCCCAAGGGCCAAGGCCTTAGCTAGATTTTTCTGGCTTCGGCCCGCACCCACAATTTGGGCAACCAACCTCTTCTCCTTCACGGCACGTGCTAGCGACCCACCGATGAGGCCCACACCAATGATTGTCATTTGCTGAAATTTCAAAATTTTTCTCTCAAATCTTTGTCTACACACGGGAGTTTTGCGATTCTTTAGACCAAATTTCGCAGGACCGATTATCATCCATGCCGGCTTTCCAACACGGCCGACAGTATCTCGAGCACTCGATGGTTTTCTTCGGGAATTCCAATCGAGATACGCACATGATTAGGAAAACCGTATCCGCCAACTGGACGAACGATAACTCCCTCACGGAGCAACGCATCGTAAGTTTCAACCCCTTCGCCCACTTCTACCATCATGAAATTTCCCTGGGTGGGCACAAATGGGATGCCAAGCCTTATCAATTCACGGACGAAATACTCGCGGCCTTTGGCATTGACATTCACACTCCGCCGGACATGCTCCTCATCGCCAAGGGCCGCTTCGGCTCCGGAAAGAGCTAGCGAGTTGACGTTGAACGGCTCGCGCACCTTGTTGATGGCCCCGGCCAACTCGGGGTGGGCAATTCCATATCCAACACGAAGGCCCGCGAGGCCGTAGGCTTTTGAAAACGTCCGCAGAGTCACCAAGTTCGGGTACTCGGCGATCATTTTCGAAGTGTCCGGATAATCCTCTTGGTAGGCATACTGGAAATAGGCCTCATCCAGAATCGCTAGTGTCTGCGCGGGCATCCTCTCGATAAACTTCCGAAGGGCCGCCTCTCCTACAGCGGTGCCTGTGGGATTGTTCGGATTGGCGATAAATACTGCTTTCGTCCGACCACAAATCAGCCCCGCCATGGCGTCCAAATCATGGGTATAATCTCGCATCGGCGCTTTTCGAATTTTGCACTCGGAAAGCTGAGAGACGATGAAATAGACAATGAAAGCGCCCTCGGAACATACGACTGGATCGCCGGGATCGAAAAATGCGTGCGCGATGTTTTCGAGCACTTCGTTTGTTCCGTTACCGAGAGTAAAATGCTCTGGCGTTAGGTCGTGATATTTGGCCAGCGCGCGCTTGAGGTAAAACCCGCCCCCGTCCGGATAACGATGAGTGCCCTCCAGTGCCTTATGGGCGGCCTCCAGGGCCTTAGGTGATGGGCCAAGCGGATTTTCGTTCGAAGCTACCTTGATAGAGTCCGTCAAGCCAAGCTCGCGCTCCAGTTCTTCAACAGGTTTTCCCGGCTGGTAGACGACAATATCCCTGACGGGTCGGGAGGTCTTGACTTCCATTAATTATTCAGGTCCTTCCACGTAGCATTATCCGAGAGAGGGATACGACCCGAGAAGCCGGAAGAATTCCATATTTTCTTCCAATGCTGCGATAGCCTCGGCCAAACTAGGATTATCAATATGCCCTTCAATATCCATGAAGAAAATATAGTCCCACGCCTGCCTCCGGGAGGGGCGGGATTCAATCTTCGTAATATTGAGCCCTCGCCCCGCAATTGGTGCCAGAGCATGGTAGAGCGCCCCTGGCTCGTTTCTAAGCACAAAAAGAAGGCTCGTACCTGAGCGCTCCGCCGGCGGGGCAGCCTCTTTGCCAAGAACAAAAAATCGAGTCACATTGATGCTCTCCGTATCTAACTTGCGGACTAGCACCTCAAGACCATACTTTTTTGCGGCCATCGAGCTACCCAGGGCAGCTACTTCGGAAATTTTACCCGCTTCCTGAGCCGCCAATGATGTGCTCGCCACCTCCTCAACAACAACACCCGGCAGATTTGCCTGAAGCCAAGAACGACATTGGGCCACCGCATGGGGATGGCTGAGAACTCGGGCGATCTTCCAAAGAGCCCCGGCATTGGTCAGCAGGTGAATATCAATGGGGAGCGTGACCTCTCCTACGATGAGTAGGGATGAGTCGATAAGCCGGTCCAAGGTGATGTTGACTGTACCCTCCAGAGCGTTTTCCACCGGTACCACGCCCATGTCCGAGCGCCCCCCTTCCGTATACTCGAAAACCGAGGCGATTGTGGATACAGGTATAAATTCTGCCTCCTCCCCAAAATAGCGTATTGCAGCCTCATGCGTGAACGTAGCTTCAGGACCCAAAAAACTCACCCGGGGACGACCACCCATAATCTTCTTCCACCAATAGTAGGATAAGGCGCGGCCAAGAATTACTCACAGACGTCACGCCGGGCAAATTAAACACACACCCGAACGGGGAATCGATGCCATACCGCCTCTTGCATACTCCCCTGTGTGCCAAGAACCGTTACATAGAATCGTCTAGAGGTATGTCTTAAACCATTCTACCGCCTCCTTCATTCCAACTTCGTGGAGGTCCGGCCGGACAAAGTAATAGGATTCGTAGTGCTGCGCACCCGGGAGCTTCACAAGTTTTTTGGGCTCTCCACAGGCTTCGTAACATGCAAGCTGCTGATCTACAGGAACGAGCATGTCGTTTTCCGAATAAATGATCATGACTGGCCGGGGAGCAATACGGTTTGCCACCCATTCAGGCTTATAGCGCCAACAGGCCTCGGCACTCTCCAAATCGTAACCGCCCACATAACGATCGTCCTTTTGATGATGCTCACTAATGACCCTTTCGGTATGTGGGTCGCAGAGCATAATCTCCACCAAGGGGACTTCAGTTTTTTTCCCTGAGGTCACCCTCATCCGGGCAGCTCCACCAACTATTTCGCAAAAAGAGGACCATTCGTAGGGTCTCCGGACTGAGCGCATCCACCGCTCCCCCTCAAATACGCCCACCGATGTCACAATCACCTTGACGCGATCATCGAAGGCCGCCACCCAAATGGCGTTCGCCCCGCCGAAACTCGTCCCATAAATTCCGATTCGGGCCGGGTCCACGCCCCCCACCGTTTCCAAAAAGGTGATTGCGTCATAAGTATCCTGAGCCTGCTCCAGCGGACGGTGCCGCCCGCGTTCCCCCTCACTGACCCCGAACCCGCGGTGGTCAGGCGCCAGGACAAAATACCCCTCCTCGCAAAGACGCCGGGGAACGTCCAGTCCATAAACGTCTTTCATTCCGCTGTAGCCATGAAGAGAGATGATCGCGGCCCGGGCTGCATCGCCCACCTTCCACTCTTTCGGCCGATAGAGGTAGGCAGCGATTTTTAGCCCATCGCTAAAATAGCTGACTTCTTCAAACATTTTAAAGGACCTCCAAAAAAGCCAAACCTGATTGGCTCACCTTTCCCGCTGCCTTCAAGGTTCTAGCCCGCGCAGTTCCTTGATCAAGGTCACCGGAGAGGGCGCGCGCATGAGCGACTCACCGACTAGCACCGCATCCACTCCCGCCTCGGCGAGCGGAGCAACCTCTTCCCAGCCAAAAATCCCGCTTTCTGCAACAAACACCAAATCTCTGAGCTTGTTCTTCGGAATTTGAGAGTGAATTCTAAGGGTATGATCAGTATCGACCTTAAAATTTCTGAGGTCGCGGTTGTTAACACCAAATATCCGAGCGCCCGAGGCAAGAACTTTTTCCACTTCCTCCTCAGCATACACTTCGACAAGGGCATCCATATCCAGCTCCTCAGCTTGACAACGCAGATCCTCCAGCGCGGCCTGCTCGAGGATGGCAGCGATGAGCAAAATTGCATCGCCCCCCGCCTCACGAGCTTCGAACACTTGATAGGGGTCAAAAACAAAATCCTTGCGGAGAAGAGGAAGGTCCACGGCGGATCGGACGACACGGAGATCCTCAATGCTCCCCCTGAACTTCCGCCGTTCAGTCAAAACTGATACGGCGGCGGCCCCTCCTTCAGCATAGAGGAGAGCCACTTCAGCCGGATCAGCTTCTTCTGAAATTGCTCCTTTTGAGGGGGAGGCACGCTTAATTTCAGCGATGACTTGGATTCGGCCATTCCCGGGCTCGTACTTCCGCACGGGGCTGCGAATGCCCGCACCAAAATTCAGCGTTTTCGGCATATCGGCAACACGAGAGCGGATCTCCTCCATCGGACGCCTCCGCTTCGCACCCACCAAATCTTCCCGGACACCCTCAACGAGACCGTCCAGAACCGTCCTAGTGCGAATGGTCATTCGTTCGAGACTTTGACGAGGTGATCGAGGACTTGAGAGGCATGTCCTGTATCGATAGACTCTGCGGCAATGTCGACACCAGCCCGGAAGGTATCGGCCTTGCCAGCAGCCATAAGCGCAGCGGATGCGTTGAGAAGGACTACATTGCGCTGCGGGCCAGTATTTCCAGCCAGAATACTTCTTAGAATTTTGGCGTTATCCTCTGGAGAACTGCCCACAATTTCCCTTAACTCCGCAGAATTGAGGCCCGCATCTTCTGGCTGGACATCATATGTTTTCACCTCGTTGCCATCCCATTCGGAAACGCGCGTCGCCCCCACTAGCGTAACCTCGTCCATACCGTCATGGCCATGAACCACGAGCGCCCGTTTGGCACCAAGTTGGCCCAGAACATTCGCGGCCAGTTCGGTGAGTTGTGGAGCGTAAACTCCCACTAGTTGACACTGCGCGCCTGCAGGATTCGTCAAAGGCCCTATTATATTGAAGATGCTCCGCATGGCTAGCTCGCGGCGCGGGCCAATGGCGTGCTTCATCGAACCGTGAAGCGCGGGCGCGAACAAAAATCCGAACCCTACCTCGTCCAAGCAACGACCGACCTGTCCAGGCGATAATTCGATTTTTACTCCGAGCGCCTTTAACACGTCCGCGCTGCCCGATTTACTCGATACCGAACGGTTCCCGTGCTTGGCGACAGGCTGCCCCGCACCTGCAACGACGAAGGCAGCCGTGGTGCTGATATTAAAGGTTTGGGTACCATCCCCACCGGTCCCACAAGTATCGACAATAAGGGGGTGTCTCGTTTCCACCGGGGTCACTTTTGCACGCATGGATCGGACGCTGCCCGTGATTTCATCGGGCGTTTCACCCGCCATGCGGAGGGCGACTAGGTACCCGCCAATCTGGGTGGATGTCGCCTCGCCAGTCATGATTTGATCCATAATTTTTTCCGCTTCATTGGCCGAAAGATGCAGGCCATTTACCAGTTTTTCGATTCCTTCCTGAATCATTTTATCTCCACCTCTATGCAAATCTGCTAAAAATGCACATTCTGATGCGCAGAAAGGACGATAGATGCGTGCCTGCCTCACGCGAAACAGAACTTTCATTCACCAAAGCAATTCGACGATACCCCGCCCACAGGCCGCACTCAACCCTCTTCCGGAGACGGAGAAACCAGGGGCACTCTATAGCTATTCGGTTCCATTCTTAAACCGCTAGGCCTCCCTTAAGCGCATTTCGCAGGAGGGATTTTCCTTCAGGTGTAAGAATTGACTCCGGATGGAATTGCACCCCGGCGATTGGAAGATCTTTCACGCGAAGAGCCATGATCTCCCCTCCACTGGTCTCAGCGCATACTTCTAGCCTATTTGGCAACGATGAACGCTCAACGAGCAAACTATGATACCGCGTGGCAGTCAGGGGATTTTGGAGACCCCAAAATAGACCTTTTCCGTTATGGAGCACTTGGGATGTCTTTCCGTGCATGATTTGGTTCGCCCGCACAATGCGGGCACCATACACGGCCCCGATTGCCTGAAATCCCAAGCAAACACCCAGAATGGGAAATTTTCCTGCATAGCTCTCTATCAGCGGTATTGATAGGCCGGCCCGGTCGGGGGTTCCAGGGCCCGGCGAGATCACGATGAGGTCAGGGAAAAACTCTTCCACATCCTCTATTTCGAACTGATCGTTACGCCATACGGTAACCTCAGCACCCAACTCGGCGAGATACTGGACAATGTTGTAAGTAAACGAGTCGTAATTATCGATCATCAAGACACGGGACATCCAGCTACCTCCTCTGGCCCACTGTGCAGATTCTAAATGAAGCCGCTTCGGGCCACCTCCAAAGCACTAAGCATACCTCGCGCCTTATTCATAGTTTCCTCGTATTCGAATTCAGGCTCGGAGTCGGCAACGATTCCGGCTCCAACCTGTAAATAAATTTTTCCGCCACGGGTATAGAGTGTACGGATGGTGATACAGGTATCCATATTCCCGTCGAATCCAAAATACCCCACTGCCCCTGAATAGGGGCCGCGCCGGACCGGCTCTTTTTCCTCGATAATTTCCATTGCCCGAACCTTCGGCGCGCCCGAGACTGTTCCGGCAGGAAACGCCGCCCGAAGGACATCGTAGGCATCCCGCCCGTCCTTCAGTTTTCCGACAACGTTGCTAACGATGTGCATAACGTGGCTGTAGCGCTCGACGATCATCTGCTCGGTGACATTAACAGTACCCGCCTCACAGACACGGCCGATGTCGTTCCGCCCCAAATCGACGAGCATGATGTGCTCAGCTCGTTCCTTCTCATCAGAAAGAAGGTCTTGCTCGAGCACAGTATCTTCTTTCTCATTTGCTCCCCTGCGGCGCGTTCCGGCGATGGGGCGCACTTCGACACGTTCCCCTTCGAGACGCACGAGCACCTCGGGCGAAGAACCCACTAATGTCGTCTCCCCTAAAGCCAAATAGAACATGTAAGGAGACGGGTTCACGGTTCGGAGCGCCCGATAGATGGTGAATGGGTGGACATCAAGAGCACTCTCAAGCCGCTGAGAAAGAACGACCTGAATTGCCTCGCCTGCATGGATCATTTCGACTGTATCGGAAACGTCTTTTTCAAATACATCTTTCGAGACAGAAGAATTCAATCCCGAAATCCCTGGAACGGGATACCCCGACAAATTCTCAGCGGGAGAGAGCGAGGGCCCGGATGGCGGGCTCGTCCCAGGCCCATTTAGACGATCCACCAGCGCGTTTATCCTCGAAACTGCCTCGTTAAAGAAGGTACGCGGATCGTTTCCATCGATGTGCGACATGGCCACTACTTTCATCCGCTGACTTTTATGGTCAAAAATAACCAGTGTATCGGTGCGTATAAAGCAGCTCTCAGCCATCTCCAAATCGTCGTCCGCACATTCTGGAAGACATTCGATGAAGCGAACCATGTCATAGGACAAGTAACCCACCGCACCCCCCCAAAAGCGGGGAAGGCCTGGCACCTCGACAGGCTTGTACTCTTTCATGTAATCCCGTAGCGCGGCAATCGGATCTTTGCTTTGAAACTCACGGGTCTTACCATTTTCTGTCAATCGAATATTCTGCCCCTTGCTTTCAAAAACCGCGGCAGGACGGCTTCCCAAAAAGCAATAGCGGGCCCATTTCTCCCCTCCCTCAACACTTTCGAGAAGGAACGAATAAGGATCATCCGCGATTTTCAAATACGCTGAAACGGGCGTTTCCAAATCGGCCAAAATTTCACGGTATACTGGAATTAAATTTCCCCTGCGTGCAAGTTCGCAAAACGTCTTCTCATTGGGAACATAGACTTGCTGCATCTTGCTTACCTCGTTGAATCGGCACACTTAAAAGGAGCCAAAAAAAAACGCCCTGGAGGAGGTTGAAAATCCACCATGGCGACGGGGCTTATCACTCCGAACAAATCTAGCCGACTGCAGGCGGACCTCCCCTCCACAACCAAGTTCCAACTCGCCAAGGCCGAAAATTATTCAGCATTTTTCCATTTCCCATTTAATCTACACTCCTCACAAGGAAAGACAATCTTCTCAGAAAGTCGCAAAGAATCCCTCCAGAGTCAAGCCTTTCCGTCGGACTCTCCTTCGGGCTCCAACCTACCATCTCCTTCTGGAGGAGGGAGCTTTGAGCCATATTCCACTTCCACAAGATACAGCCCATGAGCTGGAGCTCGCATCCCGGCCCGTTTCCGATCACGCGCCTTGAGAACCTCCGGCATCGAATCTGGAGAACGCTCCCCACGGCCCACTTCGGCCAGCGTGCCCACGATGGTGCGAACCATAAATCTCAGAAACCCCTCGGCAGTAACTTCTACCCAAACTTCGTCGCCCACCTCGAACACTTCAAGCCGGTCCATTTTTCTAATCGTTGAGGAAGCTCCAATTTTTTCCGGACAAAAGCTTGCAAAATCCCGCTCCCCGACGAAATGGCCTGCAGCCTCTTGCATTCGAGCAAGGTCTAGCCCTTTGCTGTGATGCCATACCTGACTCCGCCGCAGTGCGCTGGGCCCTTCCCTTGTTAAAATACGGTAGCGGTAGGTTTTTCGTACCGCATCGAATTGCGCGTGAAACGGTTCCTTAGCCTCGCGGGAATCTATAATCGATACATCTTTTTCAAGAAGCGAATTGAGACCCAAACGGAACTTTTTCGGCTCCAAGTCGGTACTCGTGTCAAAATGGGCCACCTGTCGCAGGCCATGAACGCCCGCGTCAGTCCGTCCCGAGGCGATGATGCGGATATCCTCACCACACATCTGGGCGAGGGCAGACTCAATCTCGGATTGAACGGTCCGCTGACCAGGTTGAATCTGCCAGCCGTGAAATTCGGTGCCGTCGTACTCAATCCATAAGACCAGGCGGCGATTTTTACCGTTTGGCATGATATAGAGGCGCTCAGGCAAATATGACCATTACGCCGGTGCGGTCACAATGGTAAGAGCTTCGCGGAGAAACTTTCCTGTAAACGAATTTTCGATCTCGGCCACCTCCTCGGGAGAACCCGAGGCTACCAAGAATCCACCTCCCTCTCCCCCTTCGGGGCCGAGATCGATGATGTAGTCGGCCGATTTAATCACATCCATATTATGCTCAATAATAATGACCGAATTTCCCTGCTCCACGAGTTGGTGCAGAACTGAAAGAAGCTTTTCTATATCCGCAAAATGAAGGCCTGTCGTGGGTTCGTCCAAAATATAGAGGGTGCGGCCCGTGGCACGACGCGCCAGTTCCTTGGCCAGTTTTAAGCGCTGGGCCTCGCCACCGCTCAGGGTCGTGGCTGGTTGGCCTAAACGCAGATATCCCAGTCCTACATCCTGAAGCGATTTAAGCTTCAAGCGAATGTCATTAATATTCTCAAAAAAACATGCGGCCTGATCCACTGTCATGTCTAAAACACTAGCGATTGTGCAACCCTTGTAGCGGACACCCAACGTTTCGCGGTTGAAGCGCTTCCCGCGACACTCACCGCATCGGATAAAAAGGTCGGGAAGAAAATGCATCTCCATCCGGATGGTTCCGTCTCCCTGGCAGGTCTCGCACCTCCCTCCTTTGACGTTGAAGCTGAAACGGCCGGGCAAATAACCTCTCTTTCGCGCCTCGGGTACCTTGGAGAACAGGCCCCGGATGGGAGCGAAAACACCACTGTAGGTGGCCGGGTTGCTACGCGGGGTACGCCCAATGGGTGATTGATCGATGTCGATCACTTTATCGATCTCGTCAATCCCTTCGATGGCACGATGCTGACCCGGGGTGGCAAGGGCACGATATAGCTTTTGCGATAAAGCCCGATAGAGAACTTCCTCCACCAAAGTGCTCTTTCCACTTCCACTCACCCCCGTAACACAAACGAGCACCCCGAGCGGAATCGTCACGTCCACATCCTTGAGATTATGCTGGCAGGCGCCGCGAATAGTAATACTGCAGCCGGTGGCACGGCGGCGGATGGCGGGTGGAGAAATGACGCTCTCGCCAACAAGGTAGCTTCCCGTCAAAGAATCAGGATTCGAGCGAATAGCCTCAGGGTTCCCTGATGCCACCAAGCGCCCTCCGTGCTCGCCAGCGCCCGGGCCAAGGTCCACCACATGGTCGGCACACGCGATTGTATCGCGATCGTGTTCGACGACAATGACTGTATTTCCCATGTCACGTAGTTTTCCGAGCATTTCGAGAAGACGGCGATTATCACGCTGATGAAGTCCGATACTCGGTTCATCCAAGACATACAGGACTCCTACCAGCGATGCACCGATTTGGCTCGCCAAGCGCACACGTTGTCCCTCTCCACCGCTCAGTGTGGCTGCCGGCCGATCGAGCGAAAGATAATCTAAGCCTACTCTTGAAAGGAATTCGAGCCTCTCGTTAATCTCCTTTATAACCCGCTCGGCGACAGGATCTTGAGCATAGAGAGAAGCCATTTCTTGGAAAAACTTCCAGCTCTGCCTGATGGGCATCTTGCAAATTTCGTAGACATTTTTATCGCCAAACGTAACCGCTAGGCTTTCGGGATTGAGGCGCCCTCCCCCACAAGCTTCACAGGATTTTGTGCCCATAAATTGTTCGACATCGGTGCGGACAGACTCGCTCGGTGAATTTTCAAACCGTCCCGCAAGAACATTCAAAATCCCATCAAATACCCGCTCCCGCCGCAGAGTCCGTTTAGCTGTTTTATGGCGGATTTTAAGTTTTTTCCCATTTGTCCCATAGAACAAGAGGTCTCGATGCTTCTTGGAAAGTTTATAAAACGGACGGTCCGTTGGTATTTTAAATTCCTTAACCACCGCGCTTACGGCCGATGAGAGAAAATTCTTTTTTTTCGCAATAGGGGCTATCGCACCTTCATCCATAGATAAGTCGGGGTTAGGAACCACCCGATCAGGATCTATCCGGTGAACCGTTCCCAAACCATTGCATTTATTGCACACGCCGTAGGGGCTATTGAATGAAAACATTCGGGGAGCGGTTTCCGGCAATGTAATGTTGCACCTAACGCAACTAAAATCTCGGCTAAAGAGGTACTCAGGCCCTTCTTCCACTTGAAATAAAATCAGCCCCCTTGAGATAGAAAGAGAGGTTTCAATCGACCTGATCAGGCGACGCTCGACACCGGGCTTGACGACCAAGCGATCCACCTGGACCTCAATATTGTGCTTCATGTGACGCTTGAGACTGATTTCAGCACCCAGATTAAAATAGCGGCCGTCGATGCGGACTCGCAAGAACCCTTTTCGCTCGAGCCCTTCGAGTTCTTTCCGATAGATTCCCTTTCGACCCCGTACGATGGGTGCCAAAATTTGAACATGGGTCCCCCTGCCCAAATCCATGACGCGCGAAACCATTTGCTCGACTTTGAGAACATTCATCGGGTCGCCGCAAGAAGGGCAATGTGGACTCCCCACCCGGGCAAATAGAAGCCGAATGTGGTCGTAAATCTCTGTCATCGTGCCAACTGTAGAACGCGGGTTTTTATTGACGGTTTTTTGTTCTATGGATATCGTGGGAGAGAGACCCTCGATGGAATCAATGTCAGGCTTATCGATTTGATCCATGAACTGGCGAGCATAGGCCGAAAGCGATTCAACATACCGCCGCTGGCCCTCAGCATAGATGGTGTCGAAGGCGAGGCTACTCTTTCCCGAGCCACTCAATCCCGTAATGACGACGAGTTTGTCTCTCGGAATTTCGAGATTCAGGTCCTTGAGATTATGCTCCCGCGCTCCGCGTATAACGATTTTTCGCTCTCGGCGCGTACGCCCGTTCCTGGAACCCATCAACGTCTCCGGTTAGAATTCGTAGTCGATAACATGGCCGAATTGCAACAAAACCAAGCAGCGTACCACAGCCGATCCACTCGTGTGGATCCTTTGACCTTTGAATACAAATCAGTCCGAGCAATACGTCGATGCTCGTGATCGTGTTTTGCCACGCCTTATCACAAGGGGGGAGGGTAAAAATAAACTAACACCTCGAGCTTCAAATTTGAAAAAGATTCGAATGCTTAACAGGGCCCGTCTCCATGGGCCTTATGCCTCACCTCCATTTTACAATCAGAAATACGACCTGGGCGCAAAATAGAGCCATTATATTGTTGACAGCAACACACTCCCTGTTCCTCGAAGGATTCTTCTTAATGCCACCTTGTCTGCCCTTCCATGGGTCGATTATAAGTAGAAATGGCGGCTGAAGGATAATCGAGCAGGTGTTTTTCACCAATTAGCAAACAAAGGAAATACTATCAGGTCGGAAGGAAAAAATGACGCGCTCATTTGAGTAATGATTTTTTCCAATCAGCTACCAAATAATTAAAGATTTTGTGCATCGAGAACCATTTCGAAATTTTCCATAACTCGTCGGGCCTACTCCTTGAAATCATGCGGCAAAACACGTTCTTCGTGCACGTGGGGATGCTTATGATATAGAGGAGAAGTTGTGGAACCGGAGAGATATAAAATGTCGCATCCGCGCCTTCGACGTAAATTCTCGGGGTATAGGGCTTACTGCAAATACATTCTTGGCTATTTTGGGGGAATTTAGTTCATTCTGAAAATTGACATATCAGGAATACCTTCCCTCCTATCCGGCTGGCAACGACCTGGCCAAATCCTTAGATGCCTCCGTTCGCTAACTTCCCCTGTAGACAGAGATAGTCCCTATCTTAGGGAAACCCAAGCGTGCCAAAAGCACTCTCCTGATTGCGCGTCAATACCAACAAAGTCCTGCAGTTACATTGATATCTTGCGCGGTCATGTGCTTTCCATTGTCTGAGCAAAGGTAAACACACATATTAGCGGTGTCCTCGGGAGTAACCAGTTTTCCGAGAGTTCCCGTAAAGTTTTTTTCGGCATCTTCGAGAGAAATCCCGAGGGCCTGGGCCTCGTTGGCAATTACGCGCCGAATACGCTCTCCTTCGGTCGCTCCAGGACATACCGAATTAACTGTAATGCCAAACTCGCCCACCTCAAAAGCCAGGGTACGAGAGAGCCCAATGACAGCCATTTTCGATGCAGTATAGGGGGAACGGTTGACCAATGGGCGCTTGCCACTCATAGAACTGATGTTAATAATCCGACCGAAACGCCGTTTCTTCATGATGGGGATGACGTGCTTGCAACAAAGGAACATCCCGGTTACGTTCACCGCGAAACATTCTTCCCATTCTTTTACGGTGATATCCTCAGCCGGTTTCATAGGCCCCGCCACACCTGAGTTGTTAATCAAGGTATCAATCGAGCCGAAACGGGCAACAGTTTCTTTTACCAAACCTTTTACCGAGGCCTCATCCGTTATATCGGAGAGGATAACATGAGAGACTCCGCCCGCATCCGCAATCGTCCTCGCTGTATATGCAAGATTTTTTTCAGAGCGCGCCGTGAGAACCGTTATCGCCCCCTCGCCCGCCACCACTTGTGCGATGACCTGGCCAATGCCCTGGCTAGCCCCGGTAATGATGACAACCTTATCTTTGAGGCGCATGCTAACTCCTCCTTGCTTCTTCCCGGAACTTAGGAGGAAAAATCCGCTCCCGAAAACCAATAACCGATTTCGAATGCCGCTGTATCAGGAGCATCTGAACCGTGCGTCGAGTTCCGCTCAATGCTCTCTCCATGCTCCTTGCGGATGGTTCCCTCAGTGGCCTCCTCAGGGTTCGTCGCTCCCATCACATCCCGCCAACACCTAATGGCATCCTCACGCTCCAGCACCAGAACAATCGTCTGTCCAGACGACATAAAGGCCGTCAGGTCATCGAAAAATGGGCGTTCCCGGTGAACAGCATAAAATCCTTGGGCCTGCGTTAGCGTCATAGAGAGCATACGCATCCCCAGGACGCAGAACCCTTCGTCTTCAATTCGCGAGATTATTTTTCCCGCTATACCACGTTCTGTGGCGTCAGGCTTGATCATCGCCAACGTTCTTTCCATCGTCGTGCTACTCCCCTAGAAATTTTCGGGCTTTTTCCGGCGAATTACAAAAGAACTGGGATATACGATTATGCCCTGCCGAGGGCTTTTGCCACGGTGAGACCCATATCACCCGGACTTTTAGAGACATGGATGCCGCACTCTTCCATTACACGCATCTTCTCGGCAGCTGTCCCCTCCCCACCCGAGATGATGGCACCTGCATGACCCATTCGGCGCCCCGGTGGCGCCGTCTGACCGGCTATGAAGCCTACCATCGGCTTTTTTACGTTCTTCTTTGCCCAGCGAGCAGCATCCTGTTCGGCCGTGCCTCCAATCTCACCAATCATTATGATTGCATCGGTTTTGGGGTCTTCCTCAAAGCGCTTTAGGAGGTCAATGTACATGGTCCCAATAATTGGGTCACCACCGATACCTACGCAAGAAGACTGTCCAAGACCCAGTTCAGTCAACTGGGCCACTACTTCATAGGTTAACGTTCCGCTCTTTGAGATAACCCCAACAGAACCATTCTTATGTATGTGCCCAGGCATGATGCCCATTTTGCACTCTCCGGGGGAGATCAATCCTGGGCAGTTGGGTCCAATCAAAACGTTGTCTTTCCCCTGCCGGTGCCGATGTACGTAAACCATATCGCGGACCGGAATTCCTTCTGTGATGCATACAACGAGCGGCACATCCTCATCAAGGGATTCGACAATCGCATCGGCTGCATATGGAGGGGGGACAAAAATCAGTGATGCGTTTGCCCCGGTTTCGGTCATCGCCTCTGCTACCGAATTGAACACTGGGACGCCTTCGGCTATTTGGCCACCTTTTCCCGGCGTGACACCCGCGACAACTGCTCCACCCCCCTCCGCGAATTCCTGGCTATACTTCTGGCACTGCCCCGCGTGAAAGCCGCCCTCGCGCCCCGTAATACCTTGAACGAGGATGCGGGTCTCTTTATTAACAAGAATGCTCAAAGAATCCTCTCTCCTATCGTTCTAGGGCTGCAACAACCATTTCAGCTGAATCATTCATTCCCTTTCCAACGGTGAAATCGAGGCCCGAACTTTCGAGAATCTCTCGGCCCTTTTCAACGTTCGTCCCTTCCATCCGAATTATAATGGGGACATCCACGTTGACAGTCTTTACCGCTTCTACAACGCCTTCCGCCAGCACATCACACCGAAGAATACCGCCAAAAATATTGATGAAAACGGCCTTCACATCATCATCGTCCATCAAGATACGGAACGCATTTTCTACCATTTCCTGATTAGCTCCACCTCCTACATCCAGGAAATTGGCCGGCGAGGAGCCCGCCAATTTAATAATATCCATAGTCGCCATGGCCAGCCCCGCACCGTTTACCATGCAGGCCACCTCACCATCTAATTTAATGTAATTGAGGTCGAACCTGGAAGCTTCCACCTCGAGCGGATCTTCCTCGTCCAAATCACGCATCTCGGCAACATCCTTGTGTCGAAAAAGCGCGTTATCGTCAAAATTTACCTTCGCATCAAGTGCAAAAACGCGGCCATCCCTGGTCTGGACAAGAGGGTTGATTTCAACCAGAGAGCAATCCATTTCATCATAAAATTTATAGAGATTGGCGATTAATTTTGTGCCCTCTTTGACCTGTTCACCCTCCAGGCCAAGGCCACAAGCGACGCGCCTAGCCGTAGAGGGCCACACCCCAAGAACCGGGTCGATCTGAATCTTGGTAAGTTTTTCGGGCGTTTTGGCAGCTACTTCCTCTATGTCCATGCCACCTTCTGTGCTAGCCATGACGGTAGGTTGACCAAATGAACGGTCGAGAACAACGCTCAAATAAAGTTCATTGGCAATATCACTAGCTTCCTCGATGAGTACTTTCTTCACCAACCGTCCCTCAGGGCCTGTCTGGTGTGTCACCAGCGTCATCCCGAGAATTTCTGAGGCTGCCTTTTTGGCCTGAGCCGGGTCCTTTGCAAGCTTTACTCCACCACCCTTTCCCCGCCCGCCTGCGTGAATCTGCGCCTTGACGACGACACCAACGCCAAGATTCCTAGCGATTGTCTCGGCCTCCTCGGGAGTGCTTGCCACCTTTCCACGGGGAATCGCCACACCGTACTTTTTGAAAAGTTCCTTTCCTTGATATTCATGGATATTCATCCAAACTCTCCAAATTCATGGAAAACACTGTTAATCAATTCCGGTTAAATTCTCGTGCACCTCAATTCTGCAATTCACTCATTCGCCATTGCTACTCAGAGGCATATTTTTTGTAGCCTTCCGCAAATATATCGCCTCCACGGCTATCGACACCCACCACGGCCGGAAAATTCTCAACCCACAATTTGCGGATGGCTTCCGTTCCTAAATCCTCGTAGGCCACCATTTCAGACTTTTTGATAGTACGAGAAAGCGATGCAGCGGTGCCACCAATGGCAGCAAAATACACAGCTCGGTGAAGGACAATCGATTCAACCACGGAGCCGCTTCGCCCCGCCTTCCCAATCATCCCCTTCAGACCCGCCTCAAGCATCCGGGGCGTGTATGCGTCCATTCTTCCGCTAGTCGTCGGCCCCGCCGAACCTATGATAGCCCCTGGTTTTGGGGGAGTTGGACCCACATAGTAAATAATTTCGCCCCGGACATCGAAGGGAAGCGGCTCGCCCCTATCCAGGGCATCTAGCATGCGCTTGTGGGCAGCATCGCGCGCCGTATACATCACGCCTGTCAATTCACACATGTCGCCCATAGAAAGAGAGGCAATTGTTTCATCCGTCAGAGGAAGAACAATTTCAACAACCTCGGACTCAGCCATGTTCCTCATAGCTCCACTTCGCCGTGGCGGTGTGCATGGCATTCAACATTAATGCAGATAGGAAGCGCGCCGATGTGGCAAGGATAAGTCTCGATGTGAACCGCAACGCAAGTCGTGTCACCCCCCATCCCCATGGGACCCACACCGGTGCGGTTCACCGCATCCAGAATATCTTGTTCGAGTTCGGCCACCAAAGGATCTGAGCTAGATTTTCCAAGAGGGCGAAACAATGACCATTTCGCGATTTGAGCAGACTTTTCGATAGTTCCACCCAGACCAATCCCCAAAAGTATTGGCGGACAAGGATTTCCACCCGACTCAAAAACGTGTTCGACAACAGATCGAATCACTCCTTCGCGGCCGTCCGAGGGTTTGAGCATCCGAGCCATGCTCATGTTTTCACTTCCTGTTCCTTTGGCAGCAAAATAAATTGTCAATCGGTCTCCGGGAACCACACGGTAGTGAATCACCGCGGGCGTATTGTCTTTCGTATTCACCCGACGAAGGGGATCGTTTACCACCGAACCGCGAAGATAACCGTCGCGATAGCCCTGTCGAATTCCCTCGTTAATTGCATCTTCCAGCGAGCCGCCGATTAGATTAACTTCCTGGCCGACATCGGCAAATACGACTGAAAGACCAGTATCTTGACAGTAAGGGACTCGCTCAGCCGAGGCCAAAGCAGCATTATCAGTAATTTGAGATAAAACCCGAAGACCCAGAGGTGAGCTTTCGGTAGCCTTTGCCACCTCCAGTAGTTCTACATAGTCAGCATCGACATTGTAGTTCGATTCGATGGCCATTTCTCGAATTTTGGCAGAGACTTCCGTAACACTGATTGTCCGCACCACCGACCACCT
>Ga0315336_1001601_pt1 | contig 41723 bp, 33 predicted proteins | sample ASW5metaG_FD_204512 | JGI IMG/M metagenome (GOLD analysis project Ga0315336, IMG submission 204512) | Ammonia-oxidizing marine archaeal communities from Monterey Bay, California, United States - ASW #5 | ecosystem: Environmental > Aquatic > Marine > Intertidal zone | place: USA: California... | reverse complement strand
CCTGCTGGTGGTCCGCATCTGGAAAGTTTCAGGGATCGATGGAATGAATCCACGTTGCAAGCGCTGTTAGTCGTTGCTGATTGGCCGGGTGGTTACGTCAGTGCGACGGAACCCGGTCTTTTTCTCCAGCGTCCAGCCTCGGAGGTAGATGCGGTCGCCGTAGAAAAAATTATCGCAGAGCTGAAGGGGACGAATATCGGGCTTCTTCACTTCGCGACATGGTCCCCAGCGATGATTCATTTGGGGGAGCAGTTAAATGTTCCGTCTGTGGCGAGCGTCCATCAATTTTACGATGGGGCAGAATCGTCGGTTGTCGGGTTCGCTGATGCAATTCACTGTTCATCGCTAACTCACGGGATAAAATGGGAGCAAGCTGCCAGGCGCCCGGTCCGGAGGATTATCTGTCCCGCCGATGACTCACTTTTTGCATCCTTTCGAGCGAATCGTGAACGAGTAGCCCAATCCACGGCGCCTTTGCGGATTCTGGTTTCTGGAACGCTGCAGCCGCGCAAGAATCAGCTCGCAGTCATCGAAGCGCTCGGGGAATTGAAACGAGGAGGGTGCGAGCTTTTTGCAGACCTTATCGGGTATACGGAATTCGATGCCCAGTATGTTTCTGATTGTCGAATGGCGATCGAACGGAATGGTCTGAACGAAAACGTCAAGTTGCATGGCTTTGTCGAAAATCCCCCGGCATTCTACGATCGCGCCGACCTGTTGCTGGTTGCCGCATTTGATGAATCTATGCCGCAGACCATCATTCAGGCGATGGCTTCTGGAGTGCCGGTAATTTCGACAAATGTGGGTGGTGTCAAAGAAATCGTTCGTCATCGCTACACGGGACTTTTGACTCAGGGAGCAAGCCCCAACGAGGTTGCATCCACGATCTTGGAGTGGCTTGGGTTGTCCATCAACCAGCGCCTCGAAATAGTAGATCGCGCGCACCGAACGGCAAGATTTTTGGCGCGACCTAGTTACGTGAAGTTCGAGTTGATCAGTCTGTACAATGAGGCGGCCCGGAGAAATTCGGATCGTAGGCAAGAAAGCCGTCAACATGTGGGCGCGACATCGGCTGTTTCTTCTTCGCTTGAAGATGCATCGATCAAGCACCTCGTGAAGGCTGTGTTGGGAAAGTGGGCGCCCGGAAAAGAGAAATCCGCGGAGATTTCGAGCATCAGAAAGTTTGCCAAGAGGCATTTTCAACGCGTTTTTCGGGATAAGATTGTTTTATGTGAAGATCTTCGGCTCGCTCCTTATCGTGAATATGTGATTCCATTTGAGGTCGAGCGCCTGAGCGAAATATCGCTGGTCATGGGTGCAGTTAATCCTTCGACAGTCGGAGAAATTGGAATTGAGATAGTAAAGCGGTCGCAGGAAATAGCAGCTCACGAACTATTTGCGCTGGAGCCGAGCAGCGAGCGTGTGGCGGTGCGTTTTGCATTGGCTGCGCCTATCGTCGAACTGGAGGAAGGCTGGCGGCTTCGTATATTTGTCAGGAATGTCGATGTTGCGGTCTCTATTTGCGAGATCGAAGGACGCTCTGAACGATTCGGTGGCGAGCTTCGACGGGTTCCTCTTGTGCGCTTCGATTGAGCGGGCGCGTTTTCTGATTCCGCGTGAAAATTAAATCCCGGAACGGGTTGCGCTGGATACGTCAATGCGCGCACCTCACAAGACGTTGATTTTCACGACATATCCTTGTCGTTCAAAATTCATTCCCCATTTGTGGCCGACATTGGAACCGTCTCGCTTCTGCGAAGTTAGCAACTGTTACGGATGTCTGCGCCGTTCGCCGCGCGGATTTGTCACTGTGTGAGGTGCAATGTTTTCGTTTGAATCAATCGGTCGACGCTCAGTAATCGCCGCCATCTTTGGTTTGTCGCTGATCTCTATTGATGCGCATGCGCAATCTGCGAAGCCCTTCGCCGGAATGTCCGGCGTGTGGTCAGGCAAAGGTACGATTTCGTTCGAGGGCGGCGCGCGCGAGGCCATCCGCTGCCGCGCAACCTATTCGGTCCGGGAGGACGGCAATGCGCTTCAACAAACCCTGCGCTGCGCAAGCGACAGCTATAAGATCGAATTGACCAGCAACGTCGTGTCCAACGGCGGAAAATTGTCCGGGAGCTGGAGCGAATCCACGCGCAATGTCAGCGGCGATGTTCAAGGCACCACAGCCGGTGGCAGGTTTCAGGTCGTCGTGAGTGCCGGCACATTCTCCGCGGATCTCGTGGCGACGACGAAGGGAAATTCCCAGTCGGTCGTGATCCGCTCGCAGGGCAGCGAGTTTAAGGGCGCCAATATCACGCTCACGCGGACCTGACAGGTCACGGGCGATTTTGATTATGAGCGGTCAATTCTCGACGAGAGTTGGCCGCTTTCATAATTGTCCCTGCGCCAATGCCGACGGCGAGGATATAGAGCCAGCCCTGATAAAAATCACTGAGATGAGAATTGAACAGCGAGCTCAGTATATTTTGCACGACGGCTACCAGCCCGATCCAGGCCAGGATGCCTTCGCCGCGAAACGTCAGCAAGTGAACGGTCCACATCGCATAAAGAGCTAGAAGCCCGACGAGCCCCCACTGGATGGTAACGAGGAGTGTCTGATTGTGCGGGTTTCCGATGATGCCCGTGGGCAGGCTGGTCTTGCCGCCGGCGTCACGCACGAAAAGAGGTTTAGCTGAGCCAGTGCCGTGGCCGATGAGCGGTGCTGCTTTGATGAACTCTATCGACTTGCTCCAAAGTTCAAGCCTTTGGCCTACCGAGGTTGGTCCTCGCTCTGTTGTTGGCGTCCGGTATTCGGTGAATGCGGCAGAAACCTTGTGCTGCAGATTTGGCGAGATCGCCCAAAGGCAGGCAAGGGCAGCGAGAAGCGCCGGACATGCGATCCAGAACTGCCTCCGCCCGAGATAACGGTAAGCAAACAACGCCGCGAGGACAGGCGAATACACCAGCGCGGTTCGCGCAACGTTGACGAAGGCAAGATTTGCCAGAAGTGCGACAGCGATGACTGCGGCGGAAACGGCAATTGCACGCCGCCGTCTGCGCCAGGTTTCAATTGCTACGGCCGCGAGCGCGAACGCGCAAAAAACGAATCCCTGACTCTGGTCGATGTAGTTTTTCACCGGGACGCCCGGCTGATCGGATTTGTAGTGGATTGACAGGCTTGGCCAAAACAGGACGATCCATGAATAGAGCATCAGGATTGAGCAGGACGCGACAAAGGCGAAGAAAACGTATCGGCCGCGGTCAGACTGGCTGAAGTAGTAGATCAGTATGGGAATGCCGAGCAACTTTCCCATCGGCGCCAGACCGCGGATCCTTTCGGGCCAGGATATCTCGACGGCCCAAAGCACTCCCAGCAGTGTAACAAGGCACAGGGCCAGTGTGACCAGGCTTGCGGGGTGTTTCAGCGATCGAAAAAACTCCGCCGGCTTCACCGTGGTCAGAAAGCCGATCGCAAAGGCGAGGATGCATGATGAACCCACAGACGTGGACCATGGCAGGGCGGCGGCTCCGATAATGGCGAAATTCTCGGTGCCTTTTTGCCGCGCAGCCCGCGCGATTGGCCTGTCCGGTCCGGTCCATACGAACAGGCCGAGCCAGACGTCGGCCAATTCCCGTTTGATTACGGCGTACATTATCCCTCGAAAACGCTAATTTAAGGTGCCGTGGGCAGGAAATATGCGATATAGCTCAAGACGATAACCCCTGCGTATGACGGCTATTACAGCCGTCGAATCGGACTGTACCCGGAAGCTGAATGAGCGCAATCGACGGCTATATCGTGCGAACGACGTTGCTGGCGTTCCTGTTGATTGTCGTCTCGCTGACGGGAGTCATATGGATCACGCAGGCGTTGCGCGGCATTGATTTGATGACGGGGCAGGGCCAGTCGATCCTGGTTTTTCTTGGCGTCACGGGGTTGGCGATACCCCTGCTGGCTATGATCATCGCGCCAATCGCCTTGCTGATTGCGGTAATGCATACGCTCAACAGGCTTGCGACCGACTCCGAAATCATCGTGATGAACGCTGCTGGCCTTTCACCGGGCAGGTTCCTCCGTCCATTTTTGTTTGCGACGTGCGTGGTTAGTACACTCGTCGCATTCCTCTCGCTTTATTTTGCGCCGGAATGCTTGCGCGCCTTGCGGCGATGGCAGACAGAGATCGGCGCTGATGTGCTGACCAACATCCTGCGGCCCGGTGAATTTCAGAAACTTGGCCCACTGACGATCCGCATTCAGGGGCGGCAACCCGGCGGACTTCTCGTTGGAATTTTTATCGATGACCAACGCAATCCGGCGGAGCGGATCGACATTCTTGCGGATCGCGGCACGGTTCAGAAGAACGAGCGGGGCTCCTTCCTTATTCTTCAGGACGGCAATCTCCAGCGGTTCGAGACCGGAAAGCGCGACCCGGCGCTTGTCGCGTTCGCGAGCTACGCCTTCGATCTGTCTCAATTCTCGAACGTCGTTCAAAGCGTGACATATGGCCCTCGCGAGCGGTCGATCGGCGATCTGATTTCGCCCCCGCCCGACGATCCGGTCTACAAGCGAATTCCCGGCGAATTCCGGTCCGAGCTGCACGATAGGATTTTCGCCCCGATCTATCCGTTCGTGTTTGTCTTGATGGCAGTTGCCATTCTAGGTGCTCCCCGTACAACCCGACAGAATCGCAACTTTGCGATCGCCATTCTTGTCGTTGGCATCCTCGTTCTGCGTATCGCGGGATTTGGCCTTTCAACGATATCGACATCGCGGCCTGCTGCGATCTTTGTTCAATACTTCTTGTTGGCGGGTGTCAGCGCTGCATGTTTCTTGATGATTATGCGAGGCGTGATTATCGATGTGCCTGCGAATCTGCTGGGAAAGATCAGCGGCCTCTTCAATCGCGGAGCGTCGCTCAAGCCGCAGTAATTTGGCCGGAAATTCAAGTCAGTATGAATCAACTACCGGCAGTGCCATGATATTGCGATGGCAGTCCGACGAAAATGAAGGTCGACAGACGAGATGAAACAGAAAACCGCGCTCATTACAGGGATCACTGGCCAGGACGGCGCGTACCTTGCGGAATTGCTTTTGTCCAAGGGGTACTCCGTTCACGGGATCAAGCGGCGCACGTCACTGTTCAACACGGATCGCATTGACCACCTTTATCATGACCCGCATGACAAGGGTTATGATCTGACGCTTCATCACGGCGACCTGACCGATTCATCGAGCCTCATTCGTATCGTGCAGGAAGTGCAGCCAGATGAGATTTACAATCTCGCGGCGCAGAGTCATGTCGCGGTGTCGTTCGAGGAGCCTGAGTACACCGCCAACTCGGATGCGCTCGGTCCGCTGCGAATTCTCGAAGCGATCCGCATTCTTGGACTTGAAAAAAAGACCCGGTTTTACCAGGCATCAACGTCCGAGCTGTACGGACTCGTTCAGGAGACCCCTCAGAAGGAGACGACGCCCTTCTACCCCAGGTCGCCTTACGCGGTGGCCAAGCTGTACGCTTACTGGATCACGGTGAACTATCGCGAGGCTTACGGTCTGTTCGCCTGCAACGGCATTCTTTTCAATCATGAATCGCCAATTCGCGGAGAGACTTTCGTTACCAGAAAGATCACTCGGGCGCTGGCTCGCATCAAGCTTGGTCTTCAAGAGAAGGTTTATCTCGGCAACCTGAATGCGCTCCGTGACTGGGGACACGCGCGGGATTATGTCGAGATGCAATGGCGGATGTTGCAACAGGATGAGCCAGAAGATTATGTCATCGCGACCGGAGAGCAGCATTCAGTTCGCGAATTTCTTGAAGTCGCAGCGAAGGAAGTCGATATCGCCATCCGTTGGGAAGGTGAAGGCGTCGACGAGAAGGGATACGAGGCTGCCACCGGACGATGCATTGTCGAAGTTGATCCGCGTTACTTCAGGCCGGCCGAGGTGGAGACGCTTTTGGGTGACCCTTCAAAAGCATATCGCAAATTGGGATGGTCGCCGACGACGTCCTTCGTCGATCTGGTCACGGAGATGATGAGAGAGGATATGAAGGCAGCGCAGCGAGACGAACTTGTGAAACAGCATGGATTTCAGCATTTTAATTATAACGAATAGTTTTGGGACAAATGAGACGTGCCATCAGCCTCCCGAGTGGTGAAGCAACTACCCTCCAGAGTTTTTATGTCTGAGTGGAGTTCTTGCGGTTAAGCTGTTTGGGAGAGGGGATATTTTGAAAGAGAAAGTTTTAATTACAGGAGCTTCCGGCCAGGACGGCTACTACCTCATGAACTTGCTTCGCCAGCAAGGGTGTGAGGTGCATGCGCAATCGCGCCTCCAGAGACATCCAAATGCTGCTGATGCGGGCGGGGTGTATTGGCATATTGGCGATCCAGCCGATCGGGATTTCCTTGAGACGTTGATTTCCGGTGTGATGCCGGATGAGATTTATAATTTTGCCGCGATCTCACGGCCTGTCTTGAGCTGGGCGTCCCCTCGGCATACAGCCGAGGTCAACGCGCTTGTGCCGCAGGAAATCTGCGAGTTGCTGCTCAAGTTCAAGCCAGCTTGCCGTTTATTCCAGGCTACTTCCTCCGAGATATTCGGAGATCTGACCGATCCCGTTCAGAGCGAGCGGACCCTTTGCGTTCCAAAATCCCCTTACGGTGCTGCCAAGCTCTATGCCCATCGCATCGTGGGCGCCTATCGGGCGCAGTACGGTTTACATGTTTCGAGCGGAATTCTTTTCAACCACGAGAGCCCACGGCGGCCGCTTTCATTTGTGTCGCAGAAAATCGCTCATGCTGCGGCAGCTGTCTCGCTCGGTTTAAATGAAACGTCCGAAAGCGATGAGCGCGGCCAGCCGATATTGTTCGATGGCAAAATAGCCTTGGGGGACATCAGCGTCCGGCGTGACTTTGGCTTCGCAGGGGATTATGTGGAGGCGATGCGACTGATTGTTCAGCATCATACGGCCGATGATTACGTTATCGGCACCGGTGAAGATCATTCGATCGAGGATTTCTGCAGCGAGGCTTTCAGCCTGGTTGGACGTAAATGGACTGACCACGTCGTCCTGGATCCGGGTTTGATTCGTAAGGTGGACAGTCATTATACACGCGCCGATACCGCTAAAATCCGGTCCGTACTGAACTGGCGGCCAAAAATCGATTTTAAGGAACTTGTTTCAATGATGGTGAAAGCGCAGGTCGCTTTCATCAAAGATGGTGTATCGTTCGACGGAAAGCTTGATAGCGGTCGTCCCAGCGTTGAGTCCTGATGCGCATTCTTCACGCCTATAAGGTCTATCTGCCCGAGGTCTATGGCGGCATCCCGTCCGTCATAGCGATGCTGGCGATGCTTCCACGAATGGGTTTTGAAACGGAGGTCCTCGTCGCTTGTGAGCGCGGTTTTGGGCGCCGTTATAAATTTGAAGGCGTGAATGTCGAAGCGGTTTCATCCATCGGAACGCTCATGTCGACGCCGTTAGCGCCGACTTATCCATTCAGACTCGTCGGGCGGGCGCGGTCCTCGGATATTGTGGTTCATCACTCACCGTTTCCGTTGACGGATCTGGGTGTTCTGCTGATACCGAAAGACTCGGTCTTGATTGTGCATTGGCATGCAGAGGTCATCGGTCGTCCCTGGCTGATGCGGATTTTGGCCCCGCTCGTTCGCCATTCGCTCAAGAGAGCCGATAAGATCATCGTTTCAGATCGGGTGATCGTCGACAGATCCCCGTTTCTGAAGGAATTCGCGGGAAAGTGCATCGTTGTGCCCTATGGGTGCGACGATGCTTACTGGAGCGCACTGAGCGAGCCGGACCAACAGGCTGTCAGCGACTTACAAAGGCAACATCCCAGGCTCGTTGTCGCTGTCGGCCGGCTCGTCAGCTATAAGGGCTATGAGGTCCTCCTTCACGCTATGCAGAATGTCGAAGCGGAGGCTGTCATCATCGGTGAGGGCCAACTCAAAGCCGATCTGGTGAAACTCGCAGAACAGCTTGGGGTCCTCGATAAGGTGAAGTTTCTGGGCGTTGTTGAGCCTCATGAGGTTAAGCAGTACGTTCACGCTGCCAAGGTGCTGGCATTTCCATCCGTCACGGACGCCGAAGCCTTCGGCATTGTGCAGCTGGAAGCAATGTCGGCAGGCACGCCGGTGGTAAATACAGCTCTTGGGACAGCGGTCCCGAACGTCGCGCGCGACGGGAAGGAGGGGCTTACCGTTCCGCCAAGCGAGCCTGCTGCGTTTGCAGAGGCGCTGCGCCGGTTGTTGGATCAACCCGCGTTTGCAACGAAATTGGGTGAGGCCGGAAAAGAGCGCGTTCGCACCGAATTCAGCCAGTCCCTGTTTCTATCCCGCATGCAAGAGGTTTATAAGGAGGCCCTTCAGCGCCGCCGTTCGGCTTCGTGAGCGATGGTGGGGCACAAGGTGCGGGCGGACAAGTTTTAATGCTGATGATGGGGCGAACACAGGCACTGAGTCAGGCGCAATTGGCATTGCAGGATGCCGTTGACGGCGGCTCCTTATGGGCGCTCTGGGGAAAGCTTGGCTGGAACGATATCCTGCAGCGCTATCGGCGCTCACTGCTCGGTCCGCTGTGGCTGACTGCCAGTATGGCCATCATGGTTGTATCGCTCGGCCTGGTTTACTCAACACTATTCAAGGCTCAGCTTCACGACTTCATGCCGTTCCTCTGTGTCGGGTTGCTGATCTGGAATTACATCAGCTCCATCCTGACTGAAGCCGGCACGCTTTTCACGGGCGCGGAATCCTACATTAAACAAATTCGCTTGCCGTTCTCATTCTATGTGTTTCGGTTCTTGTGGGGTAAGGTCATCATCTTTGCGCATAATTTTGTGATTTACTTCGGCATTCTTATCTATTTTCAGATTTGGCCTGGCAGTGTTGCGCTTTATGCCATTCCGGGCTTCCTTCTGGTGACGCTTAACGGCGCATTGGCGAGTATGTATCTTGGCATGATGTCGGCTCGCTTTCGCGATATTCCGCAGATCATGGCAAGCTTCATCCAGATTGCATTCTTCATTACGCCCATCATGTGGAAGCCTGAATTGCTCGGCGAGCATGCACAGCTCATGTCATACAATCCATTTTTCCATCTCATCGAAATTGTACGCGCTCCGTTGCTTGGGCAAATTCCGTCCGCAGGGAATTATACTGCGGTTGCCTTGATTACCGTCTTGAATGCGATGTTCGCGGCTATGTTCTTCGTCCGCTTCCGTGCTCGCATTTCGTACTGGGTGTAGATCGATGTCGCAGTCCCACGGCATCAGCAAAGAACCGGCGATTCTTCGCCTCGACAACGTCAGCGTGTCATTTCCGGTTTATCATGGCGGGTCACGTTCTCTAAAAAAAGCGATCCTTTCGCGGAGTTCGGCCGGGCGTATCGCCCGCGACGCCAACGATCGCATCACCATCGACGCGTTGCGCGATATTTCCTTTTCGCTGGACAGAGGAGATCGGCTTGCGCTGATTGGTTCAAACGGGGCCGGAAAGACCACGCTGCTGCGGGTTATGGCCGGGATCTATGAACCGTTCGCTGGTACCGTGAAAATTCACGGTCGGGTTTCTCCGATGTTCGATATCGGCCTCGGTATTGATAAAGATCTGAGTGGTTACGACAACATTCGTATTCGCGGTCTATTGCTGGGACTTTCATCAAGAGAGATCGAGCGCCTGTTGCCTGTCATTGTGGATTTTACCGAGCTCGGTGACTACCTCGATATGCCGGTGCGAACCTATTCCTCGGGAATGGTGCTACGGCTGACATTCGCGGTCGCGACCTGTTATGAGCCCGAAATTCTGCTGATGGACGAGTGGATTTTGGCGGGAGACACACACTTTATGACGAAAGCGCGCGAGCGCATTAATTCCTTTGTCCAAAAAGCAAGCGTTCTGGTGCTGGCGTCTCATAATGTTGAGGTGTGCCGTCGCTGGTGCAACAAGGGGCTCTGGATGGACCGGGGAAGTATCAAGGCCTTCGGTCCGGTGGAGGAGGTCATCGAGGCCTACGAGGCCAATCGGTCCTGAGCGGTCAAGAAGATTGAGTTCGGTTCATGAGGCTGATCCAAACGCTTTAAAGTATAATGTGCTTTGGAATTTCGGAAATTTTCGAGTTGATCAAATGACTCTTTGGTTTGATGTTACGGATCTTAGTCTTTGGGGTGGCGGTCATTTGACCGGCATTCAGCGCACGTCTGTCAATGTCTTGTCGGAGTTGATGGCGGCGAGGCAAGACATCCAGCTTTTTGTTTACTACCCTTCCGAGAAGGTACTTCGTAAGATAAATGTCAGTTCGCTTCCGACCATTATCCGGGAGGGGGTTATCTCAACGCGTGGTTTGGACACCAAGACATTTGGTGATCATCCTCACGGTACGGCTATTGCGACGAGTAACGTTTTTTCAGTCGCGCGTGAATCGATCACTATTAGATGTCGCAATTTGAGATCGAGTCTTCGACGTCAACCCAGAAAATGGGTTGGCGATGAGATGATGGATGCCACCAAAGAATTTTTGAGAAGTAGTTTGAATCTTTTACGAAAAATGCGGCGGAAACTTTTTGGGGAAAGTCGAACGGCAGAGTCGCCGACTCCCGTTAGGGTTCCTCCAGAGTCGATTTTATTTAAGCGAGGTGATGTTTGCCTATCGCTATCGGCAACATGGGGATTGCCCCACTATGGAGACGTTATCACGGCGAACACTAGCGCGAACGGGGCGAAGTGTATCAACATGATTTACGATTTGATTCCGACGCTCTTTCCCCAATGGGTGTTACCGGGTCACTCCCAGATGATCACACTTTGGGCTCGACGGCAGATCGAGAACGCAGATGTGGTCCTTACGATATCAAAATTTCAGAAAGAGGAAATTTCGAGATATATTCTGGCTGACAAATTGCCTGATAGGACTATCGAGGTCATTCATCTTGGAGATAATCCGAAACTCGTAGCAGCAACTGCGGCCGATGCGTCTCTGCCGTTGCCGCGCTATGTGCCGAAACGCAAGTTTGTCATCTGTGTTTCAACGCTTGATGTGAGAAAGAACCATAGGCTTCTCTATAATGTCTGGTGTCGCTTAGCCGATGAGCTAGGGCCGGACTGTCCCCAACTCCTTTTGATTGGGGCACCTCATTTGCATGTATCTGATTTACTGTATCAGATTCACAACGACCGACTGGTAAACAGGCTTATCATTCACCTGCATGACGCCACGGACGAAGAGTTGGCTTGGTACTATCGGCATTGCCAATTTACAGTCTATCCCTCGATGTATGAAGGCTGGGGGCTGCCGATTTCCGAGAGTTTGTCTCTTGGTAAATACTGCATTGCCGGAAACAAAACCTCTCTCCCTGAAGCGGGTGGCGATCTTGTCGACTATTTCGACCCGCTTGATTTTGTGGGTTGCTACAAGCTTGTTTATAAGGCCGTAACTGATCCGGACTATGTCGAACAGTATGAGCGGAGGATACGCGCAAGTTACGTACCTCACACGTGGACGATGGCGGCTGCACATATTTCTGAGATCGTAGATCGGATTGCTGATTCTGGTCAGCGAGAGGCTGTTTGATACCGTAGAGTCGCCCAATGGCAGTTCATCTCCTGTTTTTCTTCAATCGTCGCAATCCTGTCCGATAGACGTCTATCGACTACGAGAGTTTCATCGTCCAGATGCTTGTAGGTTTTGAATCCAGCATTCTGAATCGCTCGATGACGGGCGTGGCAAACTACACGTTCAATATTGTTCGTGGAGCGATTGAGCTTCAGCTTGATCTCGGATTCGCGGGATTTAGGGATTTCGATTGGCACAAATTTGACCTTACAGCAGTTGAGGGAATAACGCAGTTCCAGCGCAAACACGGCGACACTGGAGCGACCAGTGCAGTTTCCGTGGCTCGTCTTATGGGGCGGCTACGTGACGGGTTCGCCGGCTTGCCCGGTTCGCGCTCAGCCGCCGGAGTTTACCGCGACATGCGGCGAGGAAGATTTGCATCGACTGTTGGAAAGCAATCCCTCGATCTGTTTCATGCCTTCAACTTTCGGCCGCTAGCTGATCCGGGAGTGCCGACGCTTCCGGTGATCTATGATCTTTCGACATTCCGGCATCCGCAATTTCATCCGCGGGATCGTGTCGAATGGCTTGAGCCGTTGCGGGAGTTCGTCGCGCGCGCGCCTTTGGTGCACACAATTTCCGAGTTTAGCAGACGCGAAATTACTGATGTTTTTGGCTATCCCTTCGCGCAGATATTTGTCGCGCCGCCGGCCGCATCGTCTTTGTTCGCGCCGTTGGGCAAGGACAGGACGCAACTGGCGCTCAATGAATTCGATCTGAAGTATGGAGAATTTTTTCTCGTGGTGGGGACGCATGAGCCGCGGAAAAACATCCGAACAGCTATTCTTGCCTACGAGCGATTGTCGCAAGTGGCGCGTGCGCGCTGTCCGTTGGTGCTGGCGGGCGGAAAAGGCTGGGGTAACCTCGATCTGCCAGCGCAGACCGAAAGCCTGATAAGAGACGGATCGATCCGGTTTGTTCATGGCGTTGCGGATCCGCAATTGCGCGACCTTTATGAAGGTGCGCGCCTGCTGCTTGCGCCTTCGCTTTATGAGGGTTTCGGAATGCCGGTCGTTGAAGCGTTGGCATGCGGAACCCCGGTGGCTCATAGCGCCGATACGTCGATGGACGAGATTTCGGGAGGCTTGGGCAAACGTGTCGCGGCTCTGGATGTGGACGGCTGGACCAGGGTGCTCAAGGACGCTCTCGAAAACGATGACCAGGCCGATCTCGCGAGACGGGAGGCGAGGATCGCGCGTGCTCGCCAATTCGACTGGCGGCACAGTGCTGGGCTAGTGACAGATGCCTACCGGCGCATTCTGAAGTGAGTATATCCGGCTGGCGGGACGCTGCGGAATCTTGCAAGGATTGACCCTTCCGGGAATAGTCGGGTAGGGCTAGGCCTTACGCGCAACTGGTGAGATGTCGCCGCCATGGCCTCGTTTCTCGATACGTGGCTTGACGGTGTGGAGGATGGCTGGGGCATTCCGGCTTTGCTCGCGATCTTTGTCGCGTTGTGGACCGGGTTTCTCGCAGTAGCCTATGTGAACGCGGACCTGCATCCTGACGTCATCGAGGCGTGGACGATCGGCCGGACGCTGGATTGGGGCGGCGCGAAGCATCCCCCGTTGATGGGGTGGGTTACCCATGCGTGGACGTTGGTTTTTCCGGTCCGGGACTGGTCGTTCCATCTTCTGGCGATGGTGAATTCCGCTCTCGCGCTCTGGATCATCGACCTGACGACACGCCGGTTTGTGAAGGGCGACAAGCGCGCGATAGTGCTGCTGCTGCTCATGCTGTTGCCGGTCTATCAGTTCCAGGCGCAGCGCTTTAATGCGAATTCTGTTCTGTTCGCGGTCTGGCCGCTTGCGATCTATTGTTTTCTGAGATCGTTCGAGACCCGGAGCGCCGGGTGGGCCGTCGCCGCCGGTCTGGCCGGCGCGCTGGCGATTCTCGGAAAGTATTATTCTGCGTTTTTGATTGTCGGGTTCGTCTTTGCGGCGATTGTCCATCCCGCGCGCCGAGCCTATTTCCGATCTACGGCTCCCTGGATTTCAGCGGGGGCGGGGCTGCTGCTATTGGCACCGCACATCCACTGGATGCTGACATCCGGGACCAGCCCCGTCGGATACGCGTTGGCGACCCATGGGGGTCTGACGACCGGCCGTGCCTTTCTGTCAGGCCTGACATTTCTGCTCGGGTTGGCTGCGACATTGGCCCTGCCGGGGCTTGTCTGGGCCGTGATGATCCGCACACGGGCGAGGGACTACCTCAGGGAGTTCAGACCGCTCGATCCGGGCCTGTCTCTGCTGCTGTTGATCGCTATTGGGGCAATCATCGCCCCGCCGATTGTCAGCCTGATGCTTAGAAGTTCACTAACCGCAGTCTGGGCATCGCCGGGCTTGTTTGTATTGGTGCTGGCCGCCGTCTGTGCGGCCCGGTTTCCGGTGGATCGGACGGAGACGCGAAGGCTGGCTGCGGGTATCTTTGTTGTGACTTTGGCGGCGGTCCTGCTCGCCCCCGCACATGCGTACTATCGGAACGGCCATCCTTTCAGCGAGGGACGCAATTACTACAGCCGCACGACGCAAGAGGTTATGCGACGCTGGCGATTAATCTCGTCAACCCCGCTGAAGACCGTGAGTGGCGACAAACTGGCGATGGCTTTGGGGTTCTATGCGCCGGATCATCCAGCATTCGTGATTCCATTCAATCAGCAATATGTGTGGCAGATGCCGTCGGATACCGCGTTGCGTGGAGGCTGGGCGACGATGTGCCTGCCGGACGAGGAAACATGCCTTCTCTGGTTGAAGCAGATTGGGGCAACCGCACCGGGCGCTGTGACCTTCGACTTCGTTGTCCAACCGCAGTTTTGGGGTACGCCGGGTATTCCGGCGCGGGTTACTGCGCTTCTCGTCCCGCCGCGTGCGGCGCGCTGACGTGCGCCGATTGTCCGAACAGTTTTCGTTATTGATCGCCCGGCGTGGCGCTGTCCCGCTTTTGATCGTCTGTCTCTGGGCAATCGCGGTGCTTCCGAATTTGCCAGTCCGTTCGTTCATCTGGGAAGAGGGAACCAACGCCGAGATCGCCCGCGATATTCTGTCGAATGGCCATCTGCTTCAGCCTGATGTTTATGGAATCCGCTGGAACGAGAAGCCTTCATTGCTCCCATGGCTGATCGCGGGAGTTGCGAAAGTCACAGGAGAGGTCAACGAATTCTCCGCACGATTTCCCGCAATGATCGCGGTGGTGCTGACCGCGCTGCTGGTCCAGTCGCTGACGCGGCGATACGCCAGCCTGAATGCATCGCTGCTCGCGGCGCTGTTCTTTATGTTTTCGCCAATGTTGCTGCAGAAGCTTGCCATCGCGGAACCAGATACGCTGATAACGCTGTTTTCGTTCGGCGCCTTCATTCTCTGGTGGAATGGCGTGGAAGCGGGTCGCATCAGTTGGGTCCGCTGGATCGGATGCGGGCTGTTGCTCGCTGTTCTTGCCATGGCGAAAGGTCCGCAGCCGGCGGGCTATTTTGCGCTCGGAGTTTCGGCCTATGTCGTGGCTTCCCGGCGATGGCGCTACATTCCGGGGCTATTTATCTGCCTGATGATACCTGCAGCGGCCACCATCGCATGGGCGGCGGCAGTTTATCAGTCCGGTGATGAAGCGACTTGGATCAGCTATGCGCGTCTGCGCACCGCGCCCAGCCTTGCGGATTATCTGGTGCATAATACGCGGGGCTTTCTCAGTCTCATTGTCGAGGCGCTGCCGTCGATCCTGCTTGTACCTTTCCTGGCTTGGCGCGCGCGGCAGGACAAGTCCGGTGTAGCCGTTCCTCCAGTTGCTTTGCCGCTCGCGCTTTATGCCGGCATCTGCACCGTCGCGGTGGTGCTTTGGCCAGGGTCAAGCAGCCGCTACGCAATGCCGTGCGTTCCTGCGCTCGCAGTGCTTGCCGGATTTGCATGGGACGCAATCGGGGGAACAGCATGGGCGCGCTTGCGGGGCATCACGGCGGCAGCTGTCGGTGTTCTTGCTGTTTTCCAGATAGTGCTTGTGAACGTGGTCATGCCAGTGTTCGCGGATCGGTTTGGAGCGTCGCGCGCGGCAGGCCAGACTATCGAACGCGCAATACGCGCCAATCCGGCCCCGGCATTCTGCACGGATCTTTCAACAAATCAGCTTTTCTACACGCGGGTGCCGATCCGATGCGTCGATCCGGTAAATGTTGCGTCAATAACAACACCGGCATGGCTGATTATTCCACGCGATCAGTTGCCGCAGTTAGCGCGACTGAGATCGCATCTCACGACACGCATCGCTGTTGAGACCGAGTCCGGTCCGCGACTACTGGCGATACGGCTCGACTAACACCGATGAGGCGTACAGCGACCCGAGCGCGGCAAGCGTACGGGCGATCCATGTGCGGTTGCCGCCGAGGTTGATCCCGGCTTACCGATAAACCTCATAGTTCAGAAATAGAATTTTGAGTTGACCGTCACCCACCGGGACGGTCCGTGAGTATCTGGTATCTCTATGATTTCACTACAATCATGCTTGTTTATACCTCTCCGTTCACCCGCGTCACAGGGGTCCCTCAGCGCTTGACTAGTTCTAAAAAAGAACTGTAACGTGAAAATCAATGACGGCCGGTCTAATTGGCCGCGCAATGGTTCAACCTGCGTTCGCCAGTGAGGTGGGCACAGAGCACAAGGGAGGAGAGGCGATGTTTAAGAGATTCAAGCTCGCGTCGGCGCTGGTACTGGCGCTGTCCGGTCCAGCTTTCGCTGCCGATACGCCGGGTGTCACCGCGACCGAGATTAAAGTCGGAGGCGTATTTCCGTTCAGCGGGCCAGCATCCGTGATCGGTCTGGTTGGCAAAGGTGTGCTTGCTTACGTGCAATACATAAACGATCGGGGCGGCATCAATGGCCGCAAGATCAATTATATCGCTTATGACGACGCATACAGTCCGCCGAAGGCTGTGGAGCACGTCCGCAAATTGGTTGAGAGCGATGAGGTTGCCTTCATGTTCGGTCAGCTGGGCACCCCCGGCAACACGGCAACGGCGAAGTATCTGACGGGCAAGAAAGTTCCCGCGCTCGGTATCGTGAGCGGTTCGAACAAGTTCACGAATGTGAAGGACTTTCCGATCACGACGACAAGCCTCGTCAGCTTCGACACCGAAGGAAAGATCTATGCGAAGTACTTGAACAAAACCCTGCCGGGTAAGAAATACGCGATCCTTTATCAGAACGACGATCTCGGCAAAGACTACGTCAATGCCTTCAAAACAATGATGAAAGACGAGTTCGACAAGCGCGTGGTAACTGCTGCCTATGAGATCGCCGATCCAACGGTGGACTCTCAAATCGTGAATCTGAAAAGCTCCGGTGCGGAAGCCCTGTTGGTTGCCGGAACGCCGAAGTTTGCGGCGCAAGCCATTCGCAAAGCATCTGAAATCGGCTGGAAGCCGCTGCTAATCCTGAATTATCCGTCAGCTTCAGTCGGCGGAACGCTGAAGCCGGCCGGCCTCGACAAGTCGATCGGTATTGTTGCTGGCACCATGACCATGGATCCGACTGACTCGAAGTGGGATAGCAACAAGGGCATGAAGGACTATCGGGCCTTCGTTGATAAATACATGCCGGGTGTCGACATCTCCGACACCAATTATATCTTCGGATATACGCAGGGGATGATCCTCGAGCAGATCATCAAGCAATGCGGTGACGATTTGTCTCGCGAAAACATTCTCAAGCAGGCCAAGAACCTGAAAGATATAGCTCTTCCGACAGCGTTGCCGGGCGTTCTGGTCAACACAAGTGAGAGTGTAAATCAGGATTTCACCCAGATGCGCCTGCAGCGCTGGACCGGCGAGAGCTGGGATCAGTTCAGCGACGTGCTCGACGCAAAGTCTGAGTAAGGCAATGCATAGATGAAATCGGGGCCGGCGCTCATCGAGACGCGCCGGCCTTTTTTTGCGGCCCTCAGGCCACAAGCATTCTTGGGATTCGGGAGAGAAGCTGTGAAGGGCTTAATGCAAAATCAGCCGCTGCTGCTGTCGTCGCTGTTGCGGCATGCGGACCGGTTTCATGCCAATACAGAAATCGTGTCACGGACCGTCGAGGGGCCGATTCACCGCTACACTTATCGCGATGCCGCGCGGCGGACGCGCCGGCTTGCCAGTGCGTTGCAGCGCTGGGGCGTCGAACATAGCGATCGCGTCGCGACCATGGCCTGGAACAACTATCGGCATTTTGAGCTTGAGCACGGCGTGACTGGCTTAGGCGCGATCTGGCACGCGATTAATCCCAGATTGATTCCGGCGCAGATCCTCTACATTGCCAATCATGCCGAAGATAAGGTCCTGTTCTTCGAGAGTTCGTTCCTGCCGCTGGTGGAAAAGCTTGCGCCTGACCTGAAAACAATCCGGCTATTCGTTTTGATGGTGGATAGGGCATCGATGCCGCCCGCGACAACTATTCCAAATCTTCAGTGCTATGAGGATTTTCTCGATACCGGCGATGAAGATTTTGTTTGGCCGGAATTCGATGAGCTGTCGGCATCGTCGCTCTTCTACACTTCGGGGACGACGGGCAATCCGAAGGGCGTACTATATTCCCATCGGTCTGATTTGCTGCATGTTTTGACGGAGAGTGGTGCGTTCAGCTTTGGATTTACCGCACAGGACACGATCCTGCCGATGACGCCGATGTTTCACGCCAATGGAGCTTGGGGCTTCACTTATGCGCCGCCGATGGTTGGCGCCAAGCTTGTGCTGCCGGGGCCGAAGCTGGACGCTGCAAGCATTGCCGAGTTGATCGAAGCTGAAGGCGTTACGCTGACGGCCGGCGTTCCGACGCTTTACACCAATCTGTTGCAACACTTCACCAAACAGGGGCGGGGAGCCGGCACGTTGAAGCGGATTGCTGTCGCTGGATCCGCTCCGGCGCCGAGCATGATGGAGGGCTTCGAGCGTCTCGGGGTTTCGGTGAATCACATCTGGGGGATGACGGAAACGAGTCCCACGGGCACGACGCCGCAGCCGTCGCGAAAGGTGGCAAACTCTTCTCGCGAAGAGCAGATGCGCCGGAAGACCATGCAGGGCCAACCGCTTTTTGGTGTCGACGTGAAGATCGCCGATGAGAACGGCAACGAGATGCCGCGTGACGGCAAGTCCAGTGGCCGTCTTATGGTTCGCGGTCCGTGGGTTCTCAGCGGCTATTATCGCGAAGAAAAGCCGCTGCTGGAAGACGGATGGTTCAACACTGGCGATCTCGCCGTAATGGACGATGACAATTACATTCAGCTCACCGATCGTGCCAAGGACGTCATCAAGTCCGGTGGCGAGTGGATCAGTTCGATCGATGTTGAAAACCTGGCAATCGGCTGCCCCGGGGTTGCTGAAGCAGCCGTGATTGGTATTCCGCATCCGAAATGGGAGGAGCGTCCGCTGCTGGTGGTGGTGCCGTCGGCATCGGATCCCGCGACTGCGCAATCGATCTTTGCGTTTCTGGAGGGGAAGATCGCCAAGTGGTGGATGCCGGACGAGGTGATTTTCGTCGAGGCGCTGACATACGGTGCGACCGGCAAGGTGCAAAAGATGGAGCTGCGCCACCGTTTCGCCGGGCACTACACCTCGCAGAAAAGCGCGTAACAAAAAGGCGCCGGCAATCCGGCGCCTTGTGCTTTTGTTATGGCGGCCTTTACCGCGGCTCCGTCGTTCAGGCGGCGCGGGATTTCGAGCGCGGGGCCTTTGCCTTGGCTATCTTTGTCGGCTTCGGCGGCACAGCCTTCGGGCGTGCGCCGGGGCCGGGATGGACATGAACTTCTTTCGCCAGCAGCGGCTCGTTACATTCAGAGCAAATCATGACCGGATTGAACTGATGTCCGCACTTCTGATGTTCGTGAAGCAGTGGTCGGCCGCGCTCGTCCACCATGTGGACATCGCCCCAATGAACGATGGCCATCATGATGGGATAGAGGTCGAGCCCCTTCTGGGTCAGGATATACTCGTGCCGCTTCGGCGATTCCTGGTAAGCCACCCGGCGCAATACACCGAGGCGCACCAGCTTTTTGAGCCGTTCAGCTAAGAGGTGCCTGGTAATGCCGAGGGTGGACTGAAATGCTTCGAACCGGCGGGTCCGCAGGAAGCATTCTCGCAAAATCAGCAGGCTCCAGCGGTCGCCGATGACGCCGATGGTGCGGGCCATGGAACACGGCTCTTCTTCAAGTTCGTCCCATCTCATAGTCGTCTCCGGTTCGCAAATCGGGCGGTTCGTGAGATACGATTATAGCCTGCTTCCATACCATTCTAAATAGGCACTGAGTTGGACAATAGTCCTATTTCAGGCATCATCCGGGTAAAAATAGGTACGATAGAGCCTGCTGGAATTGACAGTTCAATTTTAGAACTCTATGAATAATCTGTCGCTCCGGGTAAGGGCGGCCCGTGTGAAAACACACTCGTCAAAAGAATTCTGCAGCGGAGGAGAAGCGCGGTGGCAAGTCCCTTGAAGGTCGAGTTTCAGTTCGATTTCGGTAGCCCCAATGCCTATCTGGCCGAGTATGCGCTTCCGGGCATCGAGAAGCGCACCGGAGTCAAGTTCGACTACGTGCCCGTTCTTCTTGGAGGCATCTACAAGGCGACCAACAATATGTCGCCGTTCGATTCGCTTCGTGGCATCCGGAACAAGCCGGAATACAACGCGCTTGAGACCCAGCGCTTTCTGCGCCGGCACAACATCACCAAGTTCAAGCAGAACCAGTTTTTTCCGGTCAACACGCTGATGCTGATGCGCGGCGCAGTTGCCGCCCAGTTTGAAAATGTATTCGAGCCATACTTCCGCGCCGCCTATTACCATATGTGGGAAGAGCCGAAGAAAATGGACGATGTCGAGACTTTCCGGAAGGCCTTCATTTCATCCGGCATCGATATCGACAAGCTGATTGCGCGCGCGCAACAGGATGATGTGAAGAAAAAGCTGATCGACGTCACCACGGATGCGGTCAATCGGGGTGCGTTCGGTTCGCCGACCTTCTTTGTCGGCACGGAGATGTTCTTCGGCAAAGACCAGCTTCGTGACGTCGAGGATTCGATTGTCGAGCAGCTCGGTGCGGCGAAGTCAAAAACCGCCTGAGGCCTCGTCATTCTCTGAAGGACTTCTTCTTAATGCAGCAGCGAAGCCGGCTGCAAGCTGTTGGCCAAGATTCGCCGAGATATGTAGATAAGGACGAAACCTATGCCCGGTCCCCTTCACGGTGTGCGCGTACTCGATCTGACGGCGGTTGTGTCGGGTCCGTATGCGACGATGTTTCTGGCAGATCAGGGCGCGGATGTGCTGAAGATCGAGCCGATCGGCGGCGACGGTACGCGCCGGAGCCGGACGCTGATCGATGCGGCCGGTGAATTCTCTGCGCTGTTTGTATCGTGCAATCGCGGCAAGCGCTCGCTGTCGATCGACATGAAGAGCGAGGCGGGCCGTGAGGTGCTGGCAAAGCTCGCGTCGCAAGCCGACGTGCTGGTGCAGAATTTCCGCCCTGGCACAATGGAACGTCTTGGACTCGGCCACGAGGAGTTGCGCAAAAAGTTTCCGCGGCTGATTTATGTCTCGATCAGCGGCGTCGGCGACTCGGGACCCTACGTCAAGAAGCGCGTCTATGATCCGATCGTTCAGGCGCTGTCCGGCTTTGCCGATATCCAGTCGCAGCCGGTCACCAACCGCCCGCAGATGATCCGCACCATCGTATGCGACAAGACCACCTCGGTGTTTACCGCGCAGGCGGTGTCCTCGGCGTTGTATGCCCGTGAGAAGACCGGGCAGGGCGACCACATCCAGGTGGCAATGCTCGACACCATGATCTCGTATCTGTGGCCGGAAGGCATGATGCAGTACACGGTGGTCGGCGCCGAAGCCACGGCAGGCGATCCCAATGACCGGCCCGATCTCGTGTTCAAGACGCTGGACGGGTACATCACTGCCGGCACGATCTCTGACTCGGAATGGCAGGGCTTCTGCAAGGCGTCTGGCGATCCCGAGCTTGCGAAAGACGAGCGCTTCGCCACGCCGAGCGCGCGCTTCGTTAATGCCACTGCGCGCATCAACAAGATGCAAGAATACATATCACAGCGCACCACGGCCGAGTGGCTTGAGCGACTGGACGCAGCCGATGTGCCGTGCGCGCCGATTCTGCGCCGTGGCGACATCATTGACAACGATCAGGTGGTGGCGCGCGGCTTGATCGAGGAGTTCGACCAGCCGACGGTGGGGCGGGTACGTCAGCCGAAGCCTGCGGCGATCTTCGAGGTCAACAAGGCGTCCATCGGCGGACCAGCACCGCGCGTCGGCGAACATTCCCGCACCGTGCTGCGCGAGCTTGGTTACGCCGACGGCGCTATCGATCAGATGATCGCAAGCAAGGCCGTCAAGGCGGTCGGGTAAAAAGAAGCCCGCGATGCTGATATCATCGCGGGCTTTGCTGTCAGAAAATCACGACTGTTACTTGCCCGGTTCATCGGGCAGGGGCGTCATATTTGCTGCCAATCCGCGACGAAATGCCGGCCGCGCCCTGATGCGTTCAAGATAGGGATAGGCGTTGTCGCAAATGCCGACACCGTAAGCGATCGCCCACTCAAGGCACGTCGTCAGCAAAATGTCAGCGCTGGTAAACTGCTCGCCCATGAGGAATGTGCGGCCATCGTCGAGAGCGACCTCGACGTGACGCAACTGCTCGCGGAAATATTCGCCCGCTTTTGTTGTGACTTCCGGAGCGACCCCGTAGATGTGGCCAAGCGCGGTCGCACCTGCGCCGTGCCGGCGCATGACGTAGAGGCTTGTTGAATCAAGCTCGGTGACGATGAAGAAGCACCACTCGAGCCACTTGGCGTATTGCTGCTTGTCGTCGGGGATCAGCGACACGTCTGGCGTGGCATAGGTCCGCGACAGATAGGCGACGATGGCTGCGCTCTCGCCGATGGCGAAGTCGCCGTCCTGAAGCAGCGGGACTTTCTGACGTGGGTTGAGCTTGGTGTACTCTGCCGTCTTGGTTTCGCCGGTGCGTGGACCGATTGCGCGGGTTTCGTACTTCAAGCCCAGTTCGGCCAGCGCCCAGTGCGGACGAACCGTTCGGCTGGTTCCGACACCCCATAGTGTAAGATTGGGGGCGGTTGTCATCTCACCACTTCTCCACAGAGGGACGCAGATCGAGTTCGTGCGTCCAGCCATCGCGCTTCTGTTTATGCGCGAACCAGTAGGCATCGGCAATGGAATCCGTCTTGGTCAAGCTGTCCGCGGGAATCTCGCTTGCATTGACACCCGTCGCGGCTTTCATGCGCAGGTGGATCGCTTCGCTGTCCACGGCGGCGTCGATCAACAGGTGAACGACGTGAATATTCTTTGGGCCGAGCTCCCGCGCCATCGCCTGCGCCACAGCGCGCAGACCGAACTTGGCCGACGAGAAGGCTGCAAAACCCTTTCCGCCGCGGACGCTTGCGGTCGCGCCAGTGAACAGGATGGTGCCGTGTCCGCGCTGCATCATGTACTTGGCAGCCTCGCGGCCGACCAGAAAGCCGCCGTAGCATGCGAGTTCCCAGGCCTTGAAGAACAGCTTCTCGGTGGTCTCCAGCAGCGGTTTGTTGACGTTAGATCCGGCGTTGTAGAGGCAAACCTCGATCGGGCCGATTTCCTTCTCGATCCGCGCAAACATAGCCTGCACGTCGGCTTCCTGACGGGCATCGACGCTAATCGCGTGGACTTCGCATCCCTCGGCCTTCAATTCATCGACAAGCCCCTGCGATTTGGCCGCATCGCGGCGTGCGACGCACACCTTGTATCCGCCCTTGGCAAATCGCCGTGCGACGGCCGCGCCAATGGCGTCGCCTGCACCGACCAGCAAAACCACATTACCGTTCTGAGCCAAGGTATCCTCCCACATAGTTCTTATTTGGCACCTTGATTCATAGCTGGCATGATGCGCCTTGTAAACGGCAATAAGCGCTGTCTCTCCCAAATCATGGCATGTATGAGATGCCACGCAGCGTTTAAATTCTTTCGCGCTGCATCAAATGCGATTGACTAGTTCCAAAAAAGAACGGTATGTTTGGCCGGCTCAAGGCCGCCTGTGAAGCGGCTGTATAACCGTCCCCGGGGAGGTTAAGTTGACGAACACTCTACGCGAATTCGATGTCGCCGACATCCTCGAAGGTTTGCCGGAGCGGCTGCATCACGTCATGATCCGCGGCGTCGCGGAGACACCCGATCACCCGGCGCTGATCGAGAATTCTCGAACCTGGTCTTACCGGCAGCTTTCGGAATCCGTTGAGCAGATTGCTATATCGTTGCGCGAACTGGGTATCCGCCCCGGTGACCGGATAATGATTGTCAGCGAGAACTGTATTGCGCTGGCCGGTCTTCTGTTCGCCGCAAGTCAGATCGATGCGTGGGCCATCGTTGTCAACCCGCGGCTGTCCCCGCGCGAGCTGGACCAGATTCGTGACCATAGCGGTTCACGCCGAATGTTCTTTACGACCGACATCTCGGCGGAAGCTGCAAATCATGCCCAGAGGGTTGGCGCGACCATCGGCAAGGTTGGCCCGCTGGAAAATATCGGCATCAGCGTGCAGAACGAAGCCACAATCCCCGAACCGGTGGAAGCCAGTCCTGCGAAGCAGGTCGCAGTTCTCATCTACACGTCGGGAACGACAGGTACGCCGAAGGGCGTCATGCTGACTCATGAAAACCTGCTGTTCAGTGCAAAGACCACGGCGTTGTTCCGGCGAATGGACAGCCGTGACAAGCTTTATGTCGTTCTGCCGATCTCCCACATCGTCGGCGTTTCACTTCTTTTGATGACGCTGATGACCGGCGGCACCGTCCGGCTGGTCAGCAAGTACGAACCTGCTGCGCTTGCCAAGGCAATTGCGGAAGAGGGGATCACCATCCTCAATGGCGTGCCTGCGACCTATCAGCGGCTGCTCGAATACAAGACCTTGGCGGGGATTCCTAAACTGCAGAAAGGCTCACTGCGTTATATGGGAGTCGCGGGAGCGCCGCTCGACCTTGATTTGAAATCCCGTGTTGAAACCGAGCTTGGTCTGCCGTTGCTCAACGGCTATGGCATTACTGAATGTGCCCCCGGAATTTCCGGTGTCCGAATGGAGGCTCCCCGCACCGATAACGCCGTCGGTAAGCTGGTAGCTGGCGTGGAAGGACGTATCATCGATCGCGAAGGTAAGCCCGTTGCGAACGGAACAGTGGGCGAGCTGCATGTCCGCGGTCGAAACGTGATGCTCGGCTATTATCGTGCGCCAGATCTGACGGAGAAGGTCATCGATCGCGACGGCTGGTTCAATACCGGCGATCTGGCTCACGTCGATGGTGATTGTATGTTTATCGTCGGTCGCACCAAGGAAATGATCATTCGTTCGGGATTCAATGTGTATCCCGCTGAAGTTGAAGCCGTGCTGAGTTCGCATGACGACGTTGTTCAGTCGGCTGTGGTTGGGCGGACCATCGACGGAAACGAAGAGGTGGTCGCATTCGTCCAGTTGCTCAAGGGATCGAAGACGGCGCCATCCGATCTGATGGCCTTCGCCAGCAAGCAACTGACATCCTACAAGCGTCCCTCGCAGATCATTGTGCTGGACGCTTTGCCCGCGACATCGACAGGCAAGATTCTGAAGCACAAGCTTGCTGAATCTCTAAGAGAAACGTGATGCCTCTCTGAGGCGTCCGGCGCAGATACAAATCTGGAATCTTGAAACTTACTCAGGCTTGGGAGAAAGACCTTGCAGAAGCGAAACGCGACAGTGGCAGTAATCGGTGCCGGAGATTTCATCGGGGGCGAGATCGCCAAGAAGTTTGCATCTGAAGGCTTTACGGTTTTTGCGGGACGGCGTCAGGGCGAAAAACTCGTCCCGCTGGTCAAGGAGATCGAGGCTGCTGGCGGTACGGTGTTCGCGCGCTCGCTCGATGCACGCAAGGAAGACGAGATGATCTCGTTCATTTCCGATGCCGACAAGCACGCTCCACTTGAAGCGTGCATCTTCAACATTGGCGCCAACGTTAACTTCCCGATCGTGGACACCACGGAACGTGTTTTCCGGAAGGTCTGGGAAATGGCCTGTTACTCCGGTTTTCTTGCCGGCCGCGAAGCCGCTCGCGTCATGTTGCCGCGTGGCAAGGGCGCCATTTTCTTCACCGGCGCGACTGCGAGCTTGCGCGGTGGGTCCGGTTTCGCAGCCTTCGCGAGCGCCAAGTTCGGCCTGCGCGCTGTGGCGCAGTCGATCGCGCGTGAACTGGGACCGAAGAATATCCATGTTGCTCATCTGGTCATTGATTCCAGTGTCGATACCGAATGGGTGCGTCAGCTGATTGCAGGTCGCGAGGGCAAGGAAGCGATTGAGAACCTCGATCCTAACCGCTTGATGCGTCCGGCCGCCGTCGCTGAAACTTATTGGCAGCTTTACCAGCAGCCACGGGATGCCTGGACGTTCGAGACCGAAATCCGCCCGTTCGGCGAGAAATGGTAACGGGAGCTGTCCGATGGAGCTGAAGCTATCCAGCGAAGACGCGGCGTTTCGGGATGAGGCGAGAGCCTTTATCGCGGAGAACTATCCGCAGGAAATGCGCGTCGCCAATCAGGAGACGGATCTGACCAAGGAGCAGTCGATGCTCTGGCACAAGATCCTTCACAAGAAGGGCTGGATCGCTCCGTTGTGGCCGAAGGAATATGGCGGTCCCGGCTGGGATCTCACCAGGCGCTTCATCTGGGAGCAGGAGACCACGCGGGCCGGCACGCTGCCGCCGCTGGCTTTCAGTGTCACCATGGTTGGCCCGGTGATCTACACGTTCGGAAACGACGCGCAGAAGAAGAAGTTCTTGCCGCGTATCCTGTCCGGCGAGGACTGGTGGTGCCAGGGTTATTCGGAGCCAGGCTCCGGGTCCGATCTGGCGTCGGTCCGTACCAAAGCGGTGCGTGACGGTGACCATTACATTGTCAACGGCCACAAGACATGGACCACGCTGGCGCAGCATGCGGACTGGATTTTCTGTCTGGTGCGGACTGATCCCAGCGCCAAGCCGCAGTCCGGCATTTCCTTTCTGTTGATCGATATGAAGACGCCTGGTGTCTCTGTTCGCCCGATCATCACGATCGATGGCTCGCACGAGGTGAACGACGTCTTCCTCGAGAATGTTCGTGTTCCGGTCGAGAACTTGATTGGCGAAGAGAACAAGGGCTGGACCTATGCGAAGTTTCTGCTCGGCAACGAGCGAACCAGCATGGCCGGCATCGGGCGCTCGACCCGTTATCTCGACAAGCTCAAAAAGATTGTGAAGACCGAGATCGGCGAAGACGATCCGGCCTTCGGAGAGTTCATCAAGGACATCGCGCGCGTCGAGCTCGATGTTCTGGCACTTGAAGCAACCGAGCTTCGAGTGGTGGCGCAGATGTCCCGCGGGATCGATCCGGGACCGGCAGCGTCGCTGTTCAAGATCAGGGGCACGGAGATCTTCCAGCGGATTACCGATCTGACGCACAGGGCGATCGGCAATTACGGCCTGGCGCTTCGTGAGCATCCGGTCAGCGCGAATATCTTCATGCCGGGGCCGGCCGACGGCCATACCGCACCGGAGAAATATCTGAATTCACGCAAGCTCAGCATTTACGGCGGATCGAACGAGATCCAGCGTAACATCATCGCAAAAGCGGTGCTTGGCCTGTAACCGCATCGCACGAGGCACCCGGTGGATATTCAATTTACGGAAGAGCAGGAACTCCTGCGCGGCACAGTTCAGAAATTTCTGCGTGACCAGTATGACTTCGACACCCGCCGCAAGATCGTCGCGAGCGAGGATGGTTGGAGCAAAAAGCAGTGGAGCGCGTTTGCCGAACTAGGTCTGCTGGCGGCACCGTTCGCCGAGGCCAACGGGGGTCTTGGCGGCGGCACCCTCGCGACAATGATCGTGATGCAGGAGTTCGGCCGTCATCTTGTGGTGGAGCCGTTCTTCGAGACGGCTGTACTGGCAGGCGGCTTGATCGAGCACGTCGGCTCCGACGCACAGCGCGAGGAATTTCTGCCGCCGATCATGGCGGGAGAGGCGATTTGGGCGCTGGCATGGGCAGAAGGCCGCTCGCGCTACGATCTCAACAATGTTTCCACGACCGCGAAGCGCAGCGGCGACACATATGTTCTCAACGGGGCGAAAGCCGCGGTGATCGGCGCACCATGGGCCGATAAGCTGATTGTTTCAGCGCGGACATTGGGTGGACCCCGCGACCATGCGGGCGTCAGTCTGTTCGTCGTTGATCGGCGATCGGCGGGTGTTCACCTGCAAAGTTTCAAGACCATCGACGGACGGCGCGCGGCGGAGATCACGTTCAAGGATGTGAGTGTTCCGGCAAGCTGTCTGCTGGGGGCGGAAGGCAAAGGCGTTACGGCCCTTGAAGCATGTCGAGATCGCGCCATTGCCGCGCTGTGCGCTGAGGCAACCGGCGCCATGGGTGAACTGAATGCGGCGACGCTGGAATACAGCAAGACCCGTAAGCAGTTCGGCGCTGCGCTGGGGACGTTCCAGGTGTTGCAGCACCGGATGGTGGATATGTTCATCGCGTTGGAAGAAGCGACATCGCTGTCGCAGCATTTGAATCTGACCGTAGCTGAGGGCGATCATCAAGGATCGAAGCTTGCCTCCGGCGCAAAGTCGAAGATCGGTGAAGCGGCGCGCTTCGTCGGCGAGCAGGCGATCCAGCTACACGGCGGCATGGGTATGAGCGACGAACTGAATATCGGTCATTATTTCAAACGCATCGCGTCGATCAACATCCAGTTCGGCGACCCGACCTATCATCTGATGCGCTACGCCCGCGCAAGTTGAGTCCAACCATAGCGCGACGATCGCGCGACTGAAACGGAGACCAATCCATGAATGAAGCGGTAATCGTATCCACAGCCCGTACCGGCATTGGCAAAGCCTATCGTGGCGCGCTCAACAACACCGAAGGTCCGACCATGGCGGGTCACGTCATGGCCGAGGCCGTGAAGCGCGCCGGGATCGAGCCGGGCGAAGTCGAGGACGTGGTGATGGGCTGCGCGATGCAGCAGGGCACCATGGTGATGAATGTGGCGCGCAAGGGCGCCATCCGTGCAGGTCTTCCGATCACCGTCGCGGGCACGACAATCGATCGCCAGTGCGCCTCCGGTTTGCAGGCGATCGCAGTCGCAGCTCGTTCGGTCATGCTCGACGGTGTGGACGTTGCGATCGGTGGCGGCATCGAATCGATCAGCCTTGTTCAAAACGAACACATGAACCAGTTTCACTCGGTCGATCCCGAGCTGATGACACTCAAGTCTGACATGTATATGTCGATGCTGGAGACCGCCGAGGTGGTCGCGGCGCGTTACAACATTCCGCGCGACAAGCAGGACGAATACAGCCTTGAATGTCAGCGCCGGACTGGCGCTGCGATCCAGGGCGGCCGATTTAACGACGAGATCGTTCCTTTCAAGACCAAGATGGCGGTGATGGATAAGGAGACCAAGCAGGTCTCGTTCAAGGACATCACGCTGACAAAAGATGAAGGCCCGCGGCCGGAAACCACCGCTGAAGGTCTCGCCAGCATCAAGCCGGTGTTCGAGGGCAAGACCATCAGTGCAGGCAATGCCAGCCAGTTGTCGGATGGCGCTTCGGCCTCGGTCATTATGAGCGACAAGCTCGCTGCAAAGAAGGGCCTTAAGCCGCTTGGCATCTTCCGTGGCTTTGTCGCGGCGGGTGTCGAGCCCGATGAAATGGGCGTCGGTCCCGTGGTTGCGATTCCACGGCTGCTGAAACGGCACGGCCTCAAGATCGATGACATCGACCTTTGGGAATTGAACGAAGCCTACGCTGTCCAGGTGATCTATTGCCGGGACAAACTCGGGATCGATCCCAACAAGCTCAATGTCAACGGCGGTTCGATCTCCATGGGTCATCCATACGGGATGACGGGCGCGCGTCTGGCTGGTCACGTCTTGCTCGAGGGCCGCCGTCGCAAGGCCAAATACGGTGTGGTGACGATGTGCATCGGCGGCGGTATGGGCGCGGCCGGGCTGTTCGAAATCCTTCACTGAACGCCAAGGCGCAAATTACTCTCTCCCTGACTTGGCCCGGCTGCCGAAAGGCGGCCGGGATTTTTTTTGACCGGTATATGACTGCCGCCGATACCCGGTCTTTTTTCTGACGGGATAGAAACAAAGTTCCGGTTGATGCGTTGACCAGAAGTGAAGAATATTGGGCATCAGCACTTCTGATGAAGATCGGGTGCGGCATTGTTGCGACGCAAAACTGTTTTCATATTCGGATTCTGCTCCACCGCGCTTTTGGCGGGAGGATTTTCGGTTGCTCCGCCGCTCAAACATGCGGCGCAACCGGGCATTACGCTGGTTCAGGCCACTATATCGACAGCCCCTGCGATTGAGGCGACCGCTACGATCCCCGAGAAGGATCAGCCGACGACGGCAGAACAACAGTCGCCTTCGAAGCCTCCCGTAACCTCTAACCCCGCGACATCCGATCCAGACGACGAGAAGGCCGTCGCCGCGCGCTTGGTTTTCGACCGGGCGCTGGTCGATGCAGCCGTGCTGAATACCGAGTACGAGAATTTTAAGCGCGGCAGGAGCAAGAAGCCGATCTCGCTGTCAGCCTTCCGAAGTCTCGAACTGCAACTGAACACCATCGCTGACGCCGATCCCGCCAATACACAGGCGCGGGATATGGCCAATCTGATGAAGATGAGGCAGTACGAGATCCTCCAGCCATCCGTTGAGATTGCAGCCAGCGCAAACCGATTGCTTTACGCTCACGCCATGGCAGAACGCATGCACGACGATGGCATGCGTGTGGTTGTTTCCGGACGGGACAATAGTTCAGTGCGATTTACGTCCCCTCATATGACCCGGCAAATGGCAATGCAGCTTTCGGAATCCGCAAAGATTCCGGAGAAGGCCAAGGCCCTTCAGTTCCGACGCGTCGTGTTCGGTAATGGCCGTCGTTCATGGACTTACGACCTCAAGAGAGGGCGGCTGCGGTAGAACATTATTGGTTGTCGCAGTAGACAAAAAAGAGGGCCGGTCGATCTGACCGGCCCCCGTTGCATTGTGGAGCACTTGATTAGGCCTCGAGTACGGCGACAATCTCGAGCGTGCGCGGATTCACCACGATGATTTCGCCGTTGACGAGGAAGAACTCGTATCCACGCCAAGCGGGATAAATCGTCACGACCTCGACGGGAAGCGGGTGGAAACCGACGGTGCGTGGAACGCGTGAGCCGACCGAGATTGAGAAGTTGATATTCGTAACCGGCTTGACGCTCTGCTTGGTGATCGAAGTGCGGATCGTCGTGCGCTGCTCGGTTGTCATCTTTGCGCCGGCGCCAGCCTGGCCGGTGGTAGCTCCAGCCTTGCCGTCAGAAGCATTTTTCTGGTCAGACTTCATGCCGCCCTTTTCGGCGGCATTCTTCTGATCGGCTTTCATGCCGTCCTTCGACCTCTCCATATTCGTTTCGGATGCAGCCTTGCCGCCGGTTTTCTGGTCGCGAGTGTCTGCGGCCTTCGGGCTCATGCCGTCCTTGGCTTTGTCCTGAGCCTGCCGGGCATTTCCACCATCGCGAGGCATTTGGGCCTGATCGCCCTTCATTGCACCTGACGGCGCGTCGCCGCGCTTCATCGGCGCCGCCTTCTCAGCGGGCGCGCTCGTAGCAGGTGCTGCCTGCGAAGCAGCAGGTGCATTAGGCGCATTACCCGGCGACTGTGCGGAAGCCAGTCCTGCGCCGCCGATCAATGCGGCCATCGCTACGGAAATCAAAAGCTTATTCTTCATAGTGTCCTCCTCGTTGACTGCCCGTGTCTTCAACGAGAAGCGATCAGCTCTGTTCCTTGCAAAAAGGTGATATTACGTGAACGGTCGTTCATTCAGGAACGCTTCCTGCGAACAGCGCCGGAATTTATTCAGGCTGGCAAAGTCGTTTGTGTTCGCTCGCGGTAGCCATAGGCATGCGCAGCGGCGAACATCGCCCACATCGTGCCCAGCATCATCCAGAAATGACGCCAGTGATCGACGTCGATGATAAAGGCTTCGCAGACCGTACCGAAAAACGCGGCAAAGACAGCCAGATATGTCCGTTGCCATGGCACGCGCACGAAGATCAGTTTGAACCCCATAATCACCGTAATGAACACCAGCGCCGGAAAGCAAATGCCGGCGATCCATCCGCCAGACATGAATGCGTTCAGAAACGAATTGTGGGTGTCCTCGGGAAAAAATTTGGTGAACTGGAGCGGTCCGATCCCCAGCGGCCGTTCGAGCGCCATCTGAAAGCCGAGCACGTGCCGCCCGAAGCGACCGAAGCGTCCGCTGTCGTAACTTTGATGCAGACTTGCACGTTCCTGAAAGAGCCCGCTGATGGAGTCAAACGACAGCAAAACAATCAGAAGCAACGACGCACAGACACCGGCCGCGATTGCCACTGTTACGATGCGCGTTCGCTGGGCTTGTGAAGGCGTCGTGACGTACATCAGTATCAGCATGAACGCCGAGCAGCCGACCAGTTGGCCCCATGAGGCGCGAGAGAAGGCCAGCAGCACGGCGAGGCTGACAATTCCCAATCCAATTGCGCTGCGCGACGCTTTCCAGAACGATTGCGTGACCACGGTTTGCAACAAGAAAAGTGCCGGCAGGATCAGATAGGCGCCCAGCACGTTAGGGTCTTTGAATGTCCCGCGTGCGCGGCTGTACAGCGTGAAGAGGTCGTAACCGCCGCTCGGCACAAGATGGAAATATCCGGCAATGCCGGCGAGAGAGGCGATCAGCGCTCCGAAGATCAAGCCGCGGCGAAGAAACTCAAGCCTGCTGGCGGTATCTTCGGACAGGACCATGGCGAAAAACAGCGACGTGATCGCCATATACCACGATGTCATGATCCAGTTCAGGATCTCCTTCTTGTCCATCAGGTAGGCGGAACAGATTGTGTAGCCGATATTCAGAAGGAACAGCAGGGCCAGCAGCGGAATGAAAACTGGACGCATACGCAAGCCGGTGGCGAAGAAAAAGACTACCGCCACGAGCGTCACTAGCTCGTATGGGCTTGGTTCAATGAAAACGATCGCACCGCCAGCACCGGCGCCCCACATCAATGCTCGTTGTATCGCCGCGATGCCGGGAGGCGTCGCAGTGATGGGAAGTGCGTAGTCTGTTGTGGCGAGTGAAGCCATGCGAACCGGAATCCTCGTCGCGCCTTCTGCACGTCAGTTCGGTGATATGAGCACCATGTTGTCCGAAAGCCGCACCGCGCTTTTCGGCATTATGCTCAGTATGCGTTCTCGCCCTTGATCAAGGCGAACGGTGTCTTGAAGAGGATGTAGAGGTCGAACAGGACCGACCAGTTTTCGATGTAGTAAAGGTCGAATTCGACGCGCTTCTGGATTTTTTCGTCGGTATCGACCTCGCCGCGCCATCCATTGATTTGCGCCCATCCGGTGATTCCGGGTTTGACGCGGTGGCGGGCGAAGTATCCATCGACCGCTTCGTCGAACAGGCGGCTCTGCAGCTTGCCTTGAACTGCGTGTGGGCGCGGCCCGACAAGCGAAAGGTTTCCCTTGAAGACGACATTGAATAGCTGCGGCAACTCGTCAATGCTGGTCTTGCGGATGAAGCGTCCGACGCGGGTGACGCGGGTGTCGCCTTTGGTGACCACTTTCGCGGCCAGCGGATCGGCCTGATCGTGGAACAGCGAGCGAAACTTGAAAACATCGATGCGTTCGTTGTTGAAGCCGTAGCGCTTCTGCAGAAACAGCACGGGACCGGGACTGTCCAGCTTGATTGCCAATGCGACGATGGCCATCACCGGCGCGAGCAACACGAGGATGATCGCGCCGACCACGCGGTCGAAGGCCGACTTCAACACCATGTCCCAGTCGGTGATCGGTTGCTCGAATACGTCGAGCGTGGGGACCTTTCCGAGATAGGAATAGGAGCGGGGACGGAAGCGCAGCTTGTTGGTGTGCGCCGACAGTCGAATGTCGACGGGCAACACCCAGAGCTTCTTCAGCATGTCCAGAATGCGCGTCTCAGCGGAGATAGGCAGTGCGAAGAGAACCAGATCGATCCGGGTCCGGCGAGCGAATTCAACAATGTCGTCGATCTTACCGAGTTTCGGTTGACCTTCGCACGTATCTAGCGCGCGGGAATCGTTGCGGTCATCGAACACGCCAAGAATCTGAATGTCGGAATCTTCTTGCGCGTTCAGCGCGCGGATCAGATTCTCACCGTTCTCATCAGACCCGACGATAATCGTGCGCCGGTCAAGACGTCCTTCGCGTGCCCAGCGCCGAACCAGCGTGCGCAGGATGAGCCGGTCAGCAAACAGTGCAGACAGCCCAACGAAGAAAAACGCGGAGAGCCAGACGCGAGAGATCGCGTCGCCAAGTTTTGCGAAAAACGATGCGCCGATGAACAGCAGGAAAACGAAAGCCCATGACGACACCATGCGCGTCATCTGGCGAAGCTGGCCGCGGAAGATCTGCACGTCGTAGATTTCAGCGGCCTGAAAACTGATCACTGCGCTCGCGGCAACTCCCAAAATTGCGGCTGTGTATTGCCATGAAAAGCTGGCACCGGGCATCACGTACCAAAGATACAATCCAAGCCCGACCGCGCTCAGCACCAGGAAGTCAACAATCCGCACGACGCCGCTGATGACGACCGTGGAGTAGGCCTTCCGGACCTTTTCATTGGTGACCGCAAGGGCCGCCGGCGACAGACGCTTGCGTCGTTCCTGCCTCGGCGCGCTTTCGGCCGCGCTCATGGTGGCTGCTCCTGCGGTGGCAGCATTCATCATCGTTCGGACGTCGATCGGTTCCACGGCGAAATTTCCGTTGCTATGGCGTCATGTAGCGACAGGCCAAGAGGAACCAAGGTTCCCAGCCTCATGCGTAGCCAACAAATCGGAAGAATTAGTTATCTCGATACAGCAAGGTTAACGCGCGTTGAACGCATCCCGATAGCCGTTGAGCACGCCTTCGACCATCGCCTTTTGCGAGAAGTGAACGAATATCCGTTCGCGCAATGTTCGGGCGCGTTCGCGCGTCGCGTCCATGTCGCCGAGTGCGCTTTCAATCGCGTCGGCCATCGCGCCGATGCTGTTGGCGACGAACAGCCCCCCGGTATGCGGTCCAAGGATTTCTGGAATACCGCCGACACTGGCGGCGATCATCGGGATACCGGCAGCGGCCGCCTCGATGACCACGTAAGGCATCGAGTCGCCACGCGAAGGGACAACCAGCAGTTTCCCTTTTGAGAAGCCGAAGCGAGCCTTCACATGGCCAATGAAACGCACCGCGTCAGTGATATTCAGACGGCTGACGAGTGCTTTCAGGGCCTCTGTCTCTTCGCCGTCACCGGCGAGAGTGAGCGTAATGGGCTTGCCGTCAGCCCTAAGCCGGGCGACGGCCTGGATGAGCAGGTCCGCGCCCTTGATCTCCCGGAATTCTCCGACATAGACAACATCGGTTGCATCTTCTGAGACGGCGACAGGATCGAATTCGGAGGCGGTGACGCCGTTGAATACGCAGCGGACGAGGCCGGCGGGTTTGCCGATCACGCGCTGGTAGGTGTCGCGCGCAAAGGCGCTTTCGAACAGAAACAGCTCGGTCCGGTTCATCAGCGCGCGTTCCATTCGCGCGTAGACGGTGCCTTTCAGCGTCCCCGGTGGATAGTGCAGCGAGCCGCCGTGCGGCGTGTAAACCCGGATCGCCTTTTTGGATTTGCCCTTCAGGCGCACGAAAGCACCGGCTTTCGCGCCATGTCCATGCAGGACATCCAGCTTGAGCGACCTTGCAAGACGAAGAAAATGCAGGGACGTCACGCTATCGATCGGATGAGGCTCGCGGCGGATGGCGAGGCGATAGACGCCGAGCTTGAGTTTCGGGCCGATCTCCTTGAGAGCGGCTTCGGCGCGCTCGCCGCCGGTGAGGCTGTCAGCGAGTATCCCGACTGAGTGCCCACGTTCGGCTTGCCCGACAGCAAGATCGAGAATGTGCCGGAAAATTCCGCCAACCGGCGCGCGGACGGCGTGCAGAATGCGCAGCGGGGAATCGGGCGTCTCGGACATCGTCAGAACCAGCGTTCGGCGACAACGACCGTGTCCCCGGGTTTCAGGAGCGTACCAGGCGGTACAACAGCCTGAGCGGACCCAGTCTCGCCCATCCGGGTTAATTTGATGCTGCCTCGCAATGCGCGCGGCGTGAAACCGCCGGCGATGGCGACGGCACTTTCGACCGTCATGTTCGGGACATATGGATATTGGCCGGGTGCGGCGACTTCACCGAGAATAAAGAACGGCCGATAGGTTTCCACCTCCACCGCGACATAAGGCTCGCGCAGATAGCCGTTCTTCAATCGGGATGTGACCGCGGCGGCGAGACCGGTCGGTGTCAGCCCACGCGCACGCACCGCACCGATCAGCGGCATGGTGACCGAACCGCCGGCATCGACCGCGTAAGTGTTGGTAAGGCCTTCTTGCCCGTACACAACGATGCGCAACCGGTCGCCCGCGTTGAGGCGATAGGGTTCGTCGTGGGCGGCATAACTGTAGACAGGCGGGACAGGTGTTGTTGCCACACTCACGGCACGCACTGGCTGGACCGTACCGTAAGCAATCGCGTCGAGGCTGCCATTGTCGATGACCGCAACTGGCGCAACCGTCCGCATGCAGCCCGACACCACGAGCGCAAGGAGGAGGCAGAAGAGGCGCGCGCAGCTTCGCTGCATGGGGGAAATTCCAAGTAAGTATTGATTCTGATTAAGAACTTTCATGGTTAATAAAGCGTAACGCCGCGCGCTGCGGTGCGGGCAAACGGGCGTCGAACGCGCCGCAATTAACCCGGCAGCAACCTTAATAGACTGTAATGGGCTTGTAGAAGGTCAGCATTCGATTCAGTGCAGTAGCGTCCGGGTGGAGAGTGTTCGATGCGTTTTTCGTTCTGGCGTGACTGGATGAGCAAGATGCCGTTCCGGGCCGCGACCGATGTGGCGCCGGCTCCTCCGCCCGCTGTCGCGGCGCCTGCACCTGTCGCGGTTGCGACCAGCCCCGAACTCAGCGATGTCGATCTTCGCGTGATATGGGACACGCTGGTTCGCAAGCGGATGTGGATCATTGTGCCAACCGCGCTCGCGTTTGGGTTGTCACTGCTTGCCGTCAATATGATTACGCCGCGGTACAAGTCCGAGGCACGCATCCTGATCGACGGCCGGGAGAACTTCTTCCTGCGCCCAAACGGCGAGCGTTCCGAAGAGCGCGGTACGCTCGACGCGGAAGCTGTGACCAGTCAGGTTCAATTGTTGTTGTCGCGCGATCTCGCCCGCGAAGTTATCAAGGCGAACAAGCTCGCCGACCTGCCTGAATTCGATCCGGTCCTGCGCGGCGTGTCTCCACTGAGGACACTGTTGGCCTTGTTCGGCATCGGCCGCGATCCGTTCAAGATGACTCCCGAGGAGCGGGTACTCGAGGCTTACTACGAACGGCTGACGGCCTATGCGGTCGACAAGTCGCGCGTGATGGTGATCGAATTTCAGTCACGCGACCCGGAACTTGCCGAGCGCGTCACGAATTCCATCGCCGATGGCTATCTCGTGTTTCAGCAGGCCGCGCGGCAAAATCAGGCAAAGGCTGCCTCGCAGTGGCTGCTGGTGGAGATCGAGAGCCTGCGCAAGAAGGTCGCGGATGCAGAAGCGCGGGTTGAAGAGTTTCGTTCAAAGTCCAATCTTTTCGTCGGCACCAACAACACCACATTGTCGAACCAGCAGCTTGGCGAGTTGAATACCCAGCTCAACAATGCACGGGCACTGAAGTCCGACGCTGAATCGAAGTCCCGCTTGATCCGCGAAATGCTTCAGAGTGGCAAGCCGATCGAAGCGTCGGAAGTTCTCAATTCCGAACTGGTTCGCCGTCTGTCGGAGCAGCGCGTAACACTGCGTGCGCAACTGGCCGAGCAATCATCCACGCTGCTTGGCGGTCACCCGCGCATCAAGGAGTTGAAGGCGCAGATTCTGGACATCGATCGTCAGATCCGCGAGGAAGCCAACAAGATTTCCCGCTCGCTGGAAAACGATTCCCGGATCGCAAGCGCGCGGGCAGACGGACTCAACGGCAGCCTCGACCAGTTGAAGCGTCAGGCGACATCGACCAACGGTCAAGACGTCCAGTTGCGGTCATACGAGCGTGAAGCCAAGGCACAGCGCGATCTGCTTGAGTCTTATCTTGCGAAGTACCGTGAAGCGACCACCCGCGAGAACATCGATGCAGCCCCGGCTGACGGAAGGATCATTTCGCGAGCGATCGTATCGAATACGCCGGCTTTCCCGAAAAAACTTCCAACCGTGCTGATCGCGACAATGGCCATGTTGATGCTCAGCGCAGGCTACATTGCCACCGGAGAACTGTTGCGCGTGACAATGCCGCGTCCGGTTGCTGCCATGCGGATGCCGATGACGCCTTTGCGGGATACACATCCTCAGATGCCTGCGGGCGTCCTCGAAATCGAGCGTCTGGCGGCGATGCTGCGTCAAGGTGGCGATGCGACCCGGAAGGTCACCGTGATCGGCGCGCACCAGGACGAAAGCGTAACACTGGTTGCGTTGACGCTCGCCCGGCTGCTGTCACGGAGTTCGAAAGTTGTGTTGGTCGATCTTGCGATGGCATCGCCGACGTTAGCAGCTGTATCCACCGATTCGGCATCGCCGGGGTTGACGGAGCTGATGCAGGGGTCGGCCTCGTTCAGCGAGATCATCACCAAGGATCGCTTGTCCGGCGTTCATCTTGTTGGGGCAGGGCAGGAGGCAGGTCAGCGCCAACTGCTGCAACTTCCGAGAATTAATCTCGCGGTCGATGCGCTGGCGCGAGCTTATGATTATGTCGTGCTTGATGCGGGCACCGCAACCGATCTGCCTGCGAACGTCATCGCAGCACGGGCCCATGCCGTCATCATTCCCGACCCGGCTATTACCGCAACTGCGCGCGATGTGATGCGAAGCCAGCTGCTGGCATCGGGCTTTGTCGGTGTGACCATCCTCAATACACCGCCAAAGGCGATGGACCTCGGCGTACCGGGTGAACGGGTCGCAGCCGCCTGAGATTTTACAACGGGATTTCGATTAGCGGGAGATGGCGTTGCGCAAGAGCTGCGCCATGTGCATCAGCGCCGGATTGTGTTTCACCAGCCGCTTGGCGTGGGTGAGCGACGACATCCCGAAAGCTGCAAACTTTCCCCGCGCCGTGAGCGGAATAAAAGCGTCCAGCAGCGGTTCGTCGTCTTTGCAGAAGGTCATCTTGTACTCGTCCGATCCCACGCCGAAATCGAGCGAACTGTAGCCGAGATCGCCGAAGTGATCGATCATGTAGCGCAGCAGGATCAGGCCGGGGCTGTAGCGCGAATTTTCCGAAATCGTATAGGTGTTGAACATGGTCGAGAACCGCTCGCCGTCCGCGACGCAGGCGAAAATCGAGATCAGTTCAGCATCGCATTCCAGTGCGTGAATCTCGATGGCGCGTCCGCCGTTCGGAAGCTTCGCCAGGCATGCGTCACGAACGAAAGCCTTAGTCGCCGGATCGGAAAACACGTCAGGCAACTTTGAGAGCGCCATTCGCTGCGGCTTGATTACGAAAAAGCCGTCCAGAAGGCGATTGATATCCTCATCGCTGGTTGCGACGAAATAGCGATAGCCAGGAAGAGCCTGAAGCTTGCGCTCTTTGTTGCGCAGCCGCCGCCGCGTCGATGTGCTGACACGTTCTTCCGGTTTGCAGCCGGGAACCATAGTCATCATCGGGCAGGGATTGGTCGATGGTTGTGCGGCGAACGATGCCAGCGGGTTCGCAACATTCTGCCATCGCAGCGGTTGCTGCGTGAAGGCCAGCATATCGACGCCATCCGTCATCGCGCCAATGGCCGTGACGAGTGCATCGAGTTCGGCTTTGGTGACAGTTTCCGCGAAGTCGCGGCGCCACAGCGCCATGTTGAAAGTCGGATGCTTGCCACCCATGAAGCGTGCAACTTTTGCGCCATTCTCACGGCTGGCGGCGAGCGGGAGCAATATCAATGGCTGGTTGTCCGGATCGTATGCAACCACGATGAAGGGCACGGCACCTTCATGCTTGCCGACACTCTGCTGCCAGGCATTGAGCAGTTCGAAGCGCTGATAGGGCGTAAAGAGAAAGTCTGCCCCCTCGAAAGCCCGCCAGTTCGCCTCAGACCCGGCCATGTCGCGAATGACGTCGACGCGCGCGATACGGCTTGAAACGGAATGCGCCTTCGGATTTGCGTCGGAGCCGTGAAGTGCTGCAGCCATGGTCATCGGAGGACCTGATTTCTTGGGCATTTTGAGATTTGCGGCTTTGGCCGACCTTATTCAAAGAAATGTCAACAAAGAGTAATGAGAATGCGGGCGTGGCCGGGGCTGGCCCGCGGGAGGGATGAATAAGTGCCGTTTCGGAGAAGCTTGCTGGCAGATATCGGGCTCGAAATGGCCTATTTCAGTGGCCTGTCGCACATCCTTGAGCGGCGAACCGGCGGCTCCGGAGTCATTCTCAAATTCGAACACGTCCGTCCGCGGCGCGATGATCGCTTCCAGCCGCTGCAATCGTACGAAATTACCCCGGAATTTCTCGATGACGCGATCTCTGCGCTCAAGCGATGGAATCTTGATTTTCTATCTATCGACGAAGCTGCTGAGCGCTCGCAGCAGGCAGCTCTCGCGCGCCGTTTTGTTTGTCTCACCTTCGATGGCGGTCATCGCGACTTCATGACTTTTGCCTATCCGGTATTGTCGCGACACCGCGTGCCGTTCGCGCTGTATGTTCCTACCGGATTCATCGACGGTATCGGCAAGGCTTGGTGGCTCGCGCTTGAACAGGTCATTGCACGCAATGCCCGTATCGGGCTTGTGATGGATCGCGTCGAGCAGCATTTCTTTGCCGCCAGTCTCGCGGATAAGTATCAGCTTTATGACGTCCTGCACGCGTGGATGATGACCTTGTCGCCGGACGATGTTGCAGTCGCTATCGGCGACCTGTGCGGCCGTTACGGCGTCGATATCAACGCTGCCGCGTATGATAGGGCGCTGAGCTGGCAAGATTTGGTCAAGCTGGCGCGCGATCCGCAGGTGACGATTGGAAGTACGACCGTCAACTATCCAAACCTTGCGCGAACAAAAGGCACGGGCGCATTGCGGGAAATGACGATGGGCCGAACGGTATTGGAGACCGCGCTTGACGGTCCGTGCCGACATTTTGCCTATCCGTTCGGTGGCGCGAACTGTTTCGGCCCTCGGGAAATGATGCTGGCGCGAGAGGCGGGTTTTGCCAGTGCGGTATCTGCGGGACCGGGCATTGTCCGGTCTGACGGTCGGACGGATCTGATGGCATTGCCGCGGATTGCATGGGACGGGCGACGGACTTCAATCCGCGCGCTGCGTGTGGTTCTCTCGGGCCTCACCATCAGAAAGCCGAAGACCCGCGCGCCTGACCTTGCGACCAACTATGGCTGAGGGTCCGGCCGTGACATCCATGCGATCAACGGCATGGCGGGCAGCACCCAGCCCAGACCCGCCACCACATAGAAGATTGCTTGAGCCAGCCTTGACGAGGCCAGCCAAGGCGTTTGAGCAATGGCCATGCCCGCAAGCGACCAGACGACGACCAGCCCCAGAAGGCCGAAGGTTCCGATCAGTTTTCGTGTGCGGATTGTCATAACAGAATTGTGCTGGTGCCTGCAGACGCGCGTCTTGCGCGGAAAAGTGCGGGGACTATAAGGACCGCGCGAATTCATTCAAGGCTGCATTTTCGGATCATGACATCCCTCGCGATTGACGGTGAAACCAAAGCGGCAGGCATGCGCAGCGTACGCGCATGGCTGATCGTTGTGGCGGCTCTCATTATCTGCACGCTGATGGTTGGAGGTGCGACGCGGCTGACCGAATCCGGGCTGTCGATTGTGGAATGGAAGCCGGTCACCGGGACTGTCCCGCCGCTGACGGATTCCGAATGGAGCCGGCAGTTCGAGGCTTACAAGACCATTCCGCAATACCGGGAAATGAACCGCGGCATGAGCCTCGGAGAGTTCAAGACCATCTTCTGGTGGGAATGGGA
>Ga0315336_1001600_pt1 | contig 41723 bp, 39 predicted proteins | sample ASW5metaG_FD_204512 | JGI IMG/M metagenome (GOLD analysis project Ga0315336, IMG submission 204512) | Ammonia-oxidizing marine archaeal communities from Monterey Bay, California, United States - ASW #5 | ecosystem: Environmental > Aquatic > Marine > Intertidal zone | place: USA: California... | reverse complement strand
AATTAATTAATTTATATTCAAGTTTGTCAAATAAATATGATCCTTCAGAAATTGTGATTGATGAATTTCTAGGTATAAATTTTATATTTATTTTCTATGAATATTTCAAATTCACAAATGATATTTTTATGTTTGTTTTAATTTTTATAATATTTCGCCTATTTGATATAATTAAATTTTTTCCTGCTAATTGGATAGATAAAAATATTAAAAATTCATGGGGAGTAATACTTGATGATGTTGTTGCTGGGTTTTATTGCGTAATTATTTTATATACTTTGAATGTCTTCATATAAAAACATAATTAAAAAGTTAATTAAAAAAAATATTTCTATTTCTATAGCAGAATCATGTACAGGTGGTCAGTTAAGTAAATTTTTTACTGACTACCCAAGTATATCAAAAATATTTCATATGGGATTAATAACTTACTCCAACAAATCAAAAAGTTTAATTCTTAATATTCCGCCCTCAGTAATAAAATATCATGGCGCTGTAAGTGAAAAAATTGCTTATTTAATGTCTAGAAATTTAGCAAAAATTAGTAAAAGTAAATTATGCATTTCAACAACAGGGATAGCTGGCCCCTCAGGTGGTTCAAAAAATAAACCAGTAGGGTTAGTATTTACTGCCATTACGTTTAATAAAAAAACAATTGTTTTTAAAAAAAAATTTAATGGTAATAGAAAAAAAATTCAAAAAGATACAGTAAACTTTTGTCTAAAAGAAATAGATAAATTAATCTAAAATTTCATCTGCTCTTTTTATAAAAGAATCTATCATTTTATTTTCTACTAATGGGAAAAATAATTCAGCAAATTTTTGATGAAAAAAATTTTTAAATTCAAATTCAATAGTAAATAGTACTTTAGATTTATTTTTTTTTATGTCTATAAATTTCCACAATGTATCTAAATCTTTTAACGGACCTTTTATATATTTTGTTTTTATAAATAATTTTTCTAAATCAAAAATAACATTTGAGGTAAATATTTGAGAAGGAATAAATTTGTAATCGACTATCATATTAGCGCTAATTTCATTTTTTTTTCTCTTTAATATTTCAGTTTTAGAACACCACGGGATATAATCTGGATATTTTTCAATATCCAAAACAATATTGTACAGATCAATTGCCTTGTGATTTAATTCTATCTCATTATCCGATTGTTTCATCTTTTATTTAAATAAAGTATTTTTTTGTCTTTTTTTCTTCATCAAAGAAAAATCATCAGAAGCATGATAACTTGATCTAGTCAAAGGTGATGAAGCAACCATTAAAAAGCCTTTTGCATAAGCCATAGTTTTATATGCATCAAACTCTTCTGGTGTAACAAACTTTTCTAACTTTGCATGCTTTTTAGTAGGTTGTAAATATTGGCCTATAGTTAAAAAATCTACATTTGCTGAACGTAAATCATCCATTACCTGATATATTTCTTCTTTTGTTTCACCTAATCCAACCATTAATCCCGATTTAGTGAAAACCATAGGTTGGCTCTCTTTAATACTATTTAAAAGTTCTAAACTTACAAAATAACGAGAGCCAGGTCTTATAGTCGGGTAAAGCCTCGGTACTGTTTCTAAATTATGATTAAAAACATCAGGTAAACAATTTAATAATATTTTTTTTGCTTCTATTTTTTTATAAAAATCTGGTGTTAAAATTTCTATTGTAGTATTTGGACATAGATCTCTTAAAGAACTTATAACATTAACAAAATGTTTAGCTCCACCATCTTCTAAATCATCTCTATCAACACTAGTGATTACTACATGTTCTAATGCTAGTTCTTTTACAGTATTAGAAATTCTAATAGGTTCAAAATAATCTACAGAATTTGGCTTACCAGTTTTAACATTGCAAAAAGCACAAGCTCTTGTACACGTATCACCTAAAATCATAAAAGTAGCATGTTTTTTTTGCCAACATTCAGATATATTTGGGCATGTCGCTTCTTCACAAACAGTAATAAGATTATTTTTTTTAATTATATCACTGGTTTGTTTGTATAAAGAAGAAGTTGGGGCTTTAACCCTTATCCATTCTGGTTTTTTTAATATTGGATTTGATTTTTTATAAATTTTTTCAGGATGTCTTATTGTCATTATATTATTTCCATATCTTCACTCATTAACCATAAATTAAAAGGTTCTTCAATTATATCATTAAAATCCTTCAATAATTTTCCAGCTACAACTCCATCTAATACTCTATGATCGGCAGATAATGTAGATTTTAATACATTTATTTCTTTAATTTCACCATTCACGAAACCTGGAACACTTTTAATAGAGCCTATTGCCAAAATAGAAGATTGTGGTGGATTAATTATTGCAGAAAATTCATCAATACCGAACATTCCAAGATTAGAAATAGAAATTGTTCCACCCGTGTATTCATCAGGAAGTAATTTACCTTTATTAGCTTTATCTACTAACTCTTTGATTTCTTTAGATATTTTTTTTATTCCTTTACTATCTGCATCTTTAATAATGGGAGTAATTAAACCTTCTTTTAAAGCAACTGCTATAGAAACATCAACAGATCTATATTGAATTATTTTACCTTCTATCCATGAAACATTCGTTAAAGGATTTGCTTTTTGAGCAAGGGCTAAAGCTTTAATAAATATATCATTCAATGAAACTTTAATATCAGAAGTACTATTGATTCTTTTTCTCATTTCAATAAGTTTATCTACATTAGATTCAATAGATAAATAAAAATGAGGTACAGTCTGTTTAGTGAAGGTAGTTTTTTTTGCAATAATTTTTCTTATTGAATTTGGTATAATAATTTTATTGTCAGTTTTAATTGTTGATAAAAATTCATTATTATTATTTTCTAAGTCTCTTTTAATTATTCTGCCATTTGGCCCAGATCCAGAAATGTTTTCTAAATTAATCCCTTCTTTTTTAGCAACATTTCGTACATATGGGGATAATATTGTTTTTTGAGCTAAATAATTATTTTGTATAATCTTATCCTTTGGTAAACTATCATCTAATTTCTCTTTTTTAATTACTACTTCTTTTGATTTATAATCATTTTTTAATATTTCATCCTTCTTTACATTGTCATTTTCGAATTCTTCATCACTACCATCAAGTATTGCAATTGTAGAATTTACAGCTACTGCTGAATCACCTTCTTTGAAAAGTAATTTTGTAACAACTCCTTCATCCACAGATTCAACTTCCATTGTAGCTTTATCTGTTTCTATTTCGGCAATAACATCTCCAGCCTTTACCTGATCACCAACTTTTATTAACCATTTATTAATTGACCCTTCAGTCATTGTGGGTGATAATGCAGGCATATAAATTTTTGTAGACATAGAAAAGATTAAATATAGCAGACTTCTTTAATGGCAAGTATAATGTCTGCTACACTGGGTAAGTATTTATTTTCCAAAAAACTTGAATATGGCATAGGTACGTCAGCGCTATTTATTTTTTTAATTGGAGCATCTAAATAATCAAATGCTTCACTTTGAACAATATTAACGATTTCAGAACCAACACTTGCAAAAGGCCATGACTCTTCAACTGTTACTAACCTATTAGTTTTCTTAACTGATTTTAAAATTGTATCACTATCTATAGGTCTAATGGTCTGCAAATCAATCACTTCAATACTCAGATTATAATTATCTTTTAATATTTTGGCAGCCTCTATAGATTTTGATACCATAATAGAATATGAGACGATAGTTGCATCTACTCCTTTTAAAGGAATATTAGCAACTCCTAAAGGTATATCAAAATTTGTATCCTCTGGAACTTCTTCCTTATGCCCATACAAAATTTCATTTTCTAAAAATATAACAGGATTGTCATCATCAATAGCTGATTTCAGTAATCCTTTTGCATTATATGCATTAGAAGGAGCAACTACTTTTAGTCCAGGACAATGTGCATACCAAGATGTAAAATCCTGACTATGCTGAGCTGCAACTTGAGATGCTGCACCATTAGGTCCTCTAAAAACTATCGGGCAATTAATTTGTCCACCAGACATATATAGTGTCTTTGCTGCAGAATTAATAATTTGATCTATAGCTTGCATAGAAAAATTAAATGTCATAAATTCCACTATTGGTCTTAAACCTTTAAAGGCAGATCCTACTGCCAATCCAGTAAATCCTTGTTCAGAGATAGGAGTATCAAACACTCTTTTTGAGCCAAATTCCTCTAATAATCCCTGAGTAACTTTATAAGCACCTTGATACTCACCTACCTCTTCTCCAATAATAAAAACAGATTCATTTTTTCTCATTTCTTCAGCCATTGCATCTCTAATAGCCTGTCGCATTGTGATTAATTTATTATTTGAAGGTTTGTAGATTTCTTTTCTATCTTTATCTTTAATATTTTCTTGAATTATTTTTTTTTCTTTTTTTTTATTTTCAGAATCTTTTTTTATTATTTTTTTAGTTTTTAAATTTTCATTATTAAATTTACTTTCTTCATTTTCTCTTATTTTCTCAGATAAAATAGCTATAGGTGAATTAACAGCAATAGACTGTTCACCTTCAGTGAATAATAGTTTTTCTATAAAACCCTCATCTACCGCTTCTAATTCCATAGTGGCTTTATCAGTTTCAATTTCAGCTATCACATCACCTGCTTTAATGCTGTCTCCCACCTTAACCATCCATTTAGTTAAATTTCCATCCTTCATTGTTGGGGATAATGCTGGCATTAAAATTTTAATTGACATAAAATTTATAAATATACGTTAGTGAATAAATCATCATAAATAGGGAATGGACTCTCAAGAGCATATTCAACTGCATCTTTAATTTCTTTTATAATTTTTTTATTAATATTTTCTAAATCTTTTTTGGAAATAATTTTTCTTTTTAACATTTCTTGTGCAACAAATTCAATTGGATCGTTTAACTTGTAAGTTTCAAGCTCTTCTTTAGACCTATATTTAGCAGGATCAGACATAGAATGCCCTCTATATCTATAAGTTTGAACTTCTAAAATGTAAGGCCCTTTACCTTCTCTAACATAATCTCCAGCTTTTTGAGCAGCTTCTATTACTTTAAAAACATTCATTCCATTAACAATGTTACCTTTAATACCAAACGCTTCACCTCTCTTATAAAGATCACTACCAGCTGCAGCTCTATTAACAGATGTGCCCATTCCATACATATTATTTTCGATAATGTACAAAACAGGCAAAGACCATAAAGAAGCAAGATTGAAAGCTTCAAAAACTTGACCGTTATTCATTGCTCCATCACCAATATAAGTTCTACAAATATTTTTGTTATTTTTATATTTATGGGTAAAGGCTATGCCTGTTCCAATTGGCACTTGGGCTCCTACAATACCATGTCCACCATAAAAATGATTTTTTTTTGAAAACATATGCATAGAGCCTCCTTTGCCACCTGAATATCCTGTAATTTTTCCAGTTAATTCAGCCATAATTTTTTTTGGATCTAAGCCTCTTGCAATCATATGGCCATGATCTCTATATGTTGTAACAACACTATCATTTTTTTCGATAGTCATAAGAACGCCTACTACAACAGCTTCCTGCCCTATATACAAATGACAAAAACCTCCAATATGTCCCATTCCATACAATTGTGCTGCACGTTCTTCAAATCTTCTAATCCGAAGCATATTTGTATAAATTTTAATGTAATCTTTTTTTAAAAGTCTTTTTTTCATTTGTAAATTTTTGTAAATATTAATTAATAAATTTGTAAAGAATTGTCAATATTTATTAATCAAAAACAATTAATATTTCTTTATCAGTTAAATAACCAGTTTTTTCCCTAATTTTTTCTTCCAAAAAGTCTAAGTCTAAAGTGTTTATTTGTAATCTCTTAATTCTGTCAGTTAAAATTAGATTCTGTCTCTCAAGATTAGATATTGTATTTTGGTATTCAGAATTTTGATTTTTAATTTTATAAAAGGATATTACGCCTCTTTCACCATTAATTAAAAAATAAAAAAGATAAATAAAAATAAAAAAAGTTATTAATAATAAAAAAAATAAATATAATTTATTTTTTAAAGCCAAGGATTTATTCATATTTTATTAAACCAAAATTTAAAGGCTATTGTCAATGTTTATTAATCTGGTTTCCTGCAAATTTAGCTTCATTACCAAGGATTTCCTCAATACGAAGTAATTGATTGTATTTTGCTGTTCTATCAGTTCTTGATAAAGAACCTGTTTTTATTTGTCCTACTGATGTCGCTACAGCTAAATCAGCTATTGTTGTATCCTCAGTTTCTCCTGAACGGTGAGAGATTACACAAGTGTAATTATTTTTTTTAGCAAGATTAATAGCTTCTAAAGTCTCGGAAAGAGTTCCTATTTGATTAACTTTTATTAGTATAGAATTTGCAATATTTTTATTAATTCCTTCTTGTAGTCTTTTAATATTAGTAACAAACAAATCATCACCTACCAACTGCGTAGTATCTCCAATTGCTTTAGTAAGATTTTTCCAACCATCCCAATCATCTTCGGACATTCCATCTTCAATTGAGTAAATGGGATAGATAGAACTTAAATTCTTTAAATATTCTACCATTTCATCTGATGATAATATTTTATTTTCTCCTTTTAAATGATATCTATAATTATTAAAAAATTCTGTGGAAGCAATATCTAAAGATATCATAATATCTTTTTTCATTTTTAAACCTGTAGAATTTACTGCCTCAATAATTAATTCAATAACTTCGTTGGAAGAATTTATATTAGGAGCAAAACCTCCTTCATCTCCAACATTGGTATTTAGTCCTTTTGCTTTTAATTTTGATTTTAAAGAGTGAAATATTTCACATCCATATCTAATAGACTCACTAAAACTAGGAGCACCCAAAGGAACTATCATGAATTCCTGTATATCAACATTATTATCAGCGTGAGAGCCTCCGTTTATAATGTTCATCATAGGAACAGGAAGTAAATAATTTTTATTGTCAGATAAAAAAGAAAATAATTCTTTATTATGATGATTTGCAAGAGCTTTAGCAAAAGCTAAACTGAGTGATAAAGTTGTATTAGCTCCCAAATAAGATTTGTTTTTAGTACCATCTAAAGAAATCAATTCTTTATCAAATTCGTTAATATTTTCATAAATTTTATTAATTAAATTAGGAGCAACTATTTTCAAAATATTTGAAATTGACTTCTTAACACCCTTTCCACCATATCTATCCATATCTTGATCTCTTAATTCTATTGCTTCATGCATTCCAGTTGAGGCTCCTGAAGGAATCGCAGCTCTGCCAAAAGAGTTATCTTCTAGATAAATATCGCATTCTACAGTTGGATTGCCTCTACTATCTAAAATTTCTCTAGCTTTAATAATTTTAATTTTTTTCATTTATTCTTTCTTATTTTTATAATTAAAATTTAGATACGTTATCCAAATCTTTTAATGTTAGAAGTAAGTTTCTTAAATCTTTAATCTTAAGCATATTAGAACCATCACTTGGTGCATTATCTGGATCGTCGTGTGTTTCAATAAACAAACCTGCAACACCTACAGCAATAGCTGCTTTCGATAAAACTGGTACAAACTCACTTTTACCACCACTTTTATCACCTTGACCACCAGGCTCCTGTACTGAATGAGTTGCATCAAAAATGACTGGATAACTCAATCTTTTCATAATTTCTATAGACCTAAAATCACTTATCAAATTATTATATCCAAATGAAGCACCTCTTTCAGTCAACATTATTTTTTCATTATCAGTTTTAAGAATTTTTTCGATTATATTTGACATATCATAAGGGGATAAAAATTGACCTTTTTTAACATTAACAATTTTATTAGTTTCTCCAGCTGCTATCAATAAATCGGTTTGCCGACTTAGAAATGCAGGAATTTGTATAATATCGATAATATCATTTTTACCTATCTCAATACACTGGTGTTCATTGTGAACATCTGTAATTATTGGACAATTAATTATTGATTTAACTTCATGCAGTATTTCTAAACCTTTTTCCAATCCTACTCCCCTAAAACTTTTTGAACTAGATCTGTTTGCTTTGTCAAAGCTTGCTTTAAAAATATAATTAATTTTTAAATCTTGGCAAATTTCATTGATTAATTCAGCCATTTTAATAGTATGATTTCTGTTTTCAATTACACATGGACCTGCGATAAGACAAAAAGGTTCTGAATTAGATATTTTAAAATTATTTAAATTAATTTTTTTCATTTTTTTTTTTATTAGCTGCTTCAATAAAAGAAACAAACAATGGATGAGGATTTTGTGGACGAGATTTTAATTCAGGATGAAATTGAACTCCTATAAACCAATTATGATTTTTTGACTCTAATATTTCTGGTAATAAGTTGTCTGGTGACATTCCTGAAAAAATAAAGTTATATTCATTAAATGATTCTAAATAATTTATGTTAACCTCGTATCTATGCCTATGTCTTTCAGAGATTTTATCAGTTTTATAAATTTTTCTAACTAAAGAACCTTTTTTTAAATTACATGGATAAGCACCGAGTCTCATTGTTCCTCCTTTATCACTATCCTTATTCCTAATAACTTTTATATTATCTTTTATCCATTCTGTCATCAAGCCTACAACGGGATTAGTTGTTTCTGCAAATTCTGTAGAATTTGCATTATTTATATTTAAAACATTTTTAGCAATTTCAATTACAGCCAATTGCATTCCAAGACAAATTCCAAAAAAAGGAATATTTTTTTCACGAGCAAAAGTTATACTAGAAACTTTACCTTTAATACCACGTTCTCCAAAACCTCCAGGTACCAATATTCCATCTATATTATTAAGTTCTTTTAAAATTTCAACATCATTCAATTTTTCAGCATTAATCCACTTAATGATGACTTTAGTGTCATTAAAAAAGCCTCCATGAATTAATGCTTCATTAAGAGATTTATAACTATCTTTAAGGTCAGTATATTTACCAACAACTGCAATTGTTACTGTATTAGAAGTTTGGTTGTATTTTTTAACAATATTATTCCAGGCAGATAAATCTAAAGGATGTTTTGTTTCATCATAACCTAATTCATTTAGTAAAGCTTTATCTAAACCAGCCTTATAATACAATGAGGGAACTTCATAAATTGAATTAGCATTTAATGCAGGAATAACATTTTCTTTTTTTACATTACAAAAAAGGGATATTTTTTTTAAAGCTTCAGTATCAATATTTCTTTCACACCGACACATAATTATATCTGGTTGAATACCAGCATTTAATAACTCTTTTACAGAATGTTGAGTTGGTTTAGTTTTTAATTCATCCGCAGAAGAAATATAAGGAACATAAGTCATATGAATTAATGAAGAAGAAATTTTTCTATCGTTACGTATTTGTCTAATTGCTTCCAAAAAAGGTAAGGATTCAATATCGCCTACCGTTCCTCCGATTTCATATATTATTAAATCTTCATTTTCTAAATCACTATTAATAAAACTTTTTATCTCATCAGTAACATGTGGAATAACTTGAATAGTTGCCCCTAAATATTTTCCTTTTCTCTCTTTACTAAGTACATTTGAATATATTTTTCCAGAAGAAATACTGTCTGATTGACTTGCTGAAACATTTGTAAATCTTTCATAATGACCTAAATCTAAATCTGTTTCAGCTCCATCATCAGTGACAAATACTTCACCATGCTGATAAGGACTCATAGTTCCTGGATCAACATTTAAATAAGGATCAAGTTTTCTAATTCTAACTTTAAAATTTCTTAACTGCAGAAGAGAAGCTAAGGAAGCAGCAGCCAGACCTTTACCCAATGAAGATGAAACCCCACCCGTAATAAAAACAAAATGCATTACGGAATACCCTGATATATAAATGATATTGCTATATCAAGAAAATATTTATTTTAATTATTTTCAGGAATTGCAGGCTCTTCTGAACTAGCCTGATCTTCCGAAGATGAAATTGCTGGTAAAGATTGCAATATATTTTTATCTGAACCTACTGAGGCAGTAATTGTTAATACAACACTCATAATCATAAACAAAGTAGCTGTAAAAGCGGTTAATCGCGATAGCAAATTAGCAGAACCACGAGCAGACATCATTCCACCAGCATTTCCTCCACCAAGACCCAAACCTTCATTATCAGAACCTTGAAGTAAAACTAGAGCTACAAGCAAAATTGCTAAAATTAATTGAATAATTATTAAAGTTGTCATGTGGGGCTTATATTTAAGTAATTTAGTTATTCAAGTTTAAAAAATTAAGAATTCAGTATTTTTATAAATTCTGATGGATCTAATGATGCTCCTCCTACTAATACACCGTCAACATTTTCTAAATCCATTATATTTTTTGCATTATTAGACTTAACTGATCCACCATAAAGTATTTTAAATTTTTCTAGGTTTTTTATATTTTTTATGAAAGAATGAATGCTGTCAATTTCTGCTAATGTAGGCATTAATCCTGAGCCTATTGCCCAAATTGGCTCATAGGCAATAATTATCGATTGAATTGAAGCATTTTCAGGCAAACTGTTAAAAATTTGTTTTTTTAAAACATCCTTAGTTGAGCCTCTTTTCTTTTCTTCAAAAGTTTCACCGATACATATGATGGGATTTATTGATTGATTTATCAAATTTTCTGCTTTAAGCTTAATATCCTCATCAGTTTGATTAAATATCTGTCTTCTCTCAGAATGACCAACAATACAGAACTGACAATTACTTTCTTTAAGCATAAGTGCACTAATTTCACCAGTATAAGCGCCAGAATTGAATTTTGAGCAATCTTGCGCTCCAAGGAATAAAGGATGATTTATAGAGAAATTATTTAAGTAAATCGAAGGTGGACAAATAATACCGCAAACATTTGAGTAAAATGATGTTTTAGAATGAAAATCATTAAAATAGCGGTTTATGAAGTCTAAAGAACCATTTAATTTCCAATTTGCAGCAATAATTTTATCAAATTTACTCACTTCAATCATATTTACTTTCCCTTAGAGAAACTATTATTATACAAGCAATGCCATAAAAAATAAATATGTTTAGAACTTTAGGAAAATCAAAAATTGCATTCATACTAGCTATTTTATTTGGCATTAGTTTATTTTTTTTTAGAGGTAGCTCTAGATACTCTAATTTATTCAATTCAGATAATGTTATTGCAAAAGTATCAGGAACACCCATATCAACAAATAGATTTAATCGAGAAATGCAACTTCAGATTAATCAATTCAATCAAATGTTAGGAAAATCTATTACAAAGGATGAAATTAGAGCATTGCAAGTGCATACACGGGCTTTAGGAACATTAATTCATGATGCTATATTTGAAAATGAATACGATAAAATAAATTTAAAAATTGATCAAGAGGTTATTGCACAAAAAACTAAAGAAAGTATCCCTGAACTTTATGACTCAAATAATAATTTAAATGAACGTTACTTAAGTACAATATTGCAGCAGCAACAATTACAGATTGCAGACATTGTTCAAATAATTAACTTTGAAACACGTGATAAATATTTTAATGAAGCTTTTTTTGAAATTGGCTATCCTCAACATTTTTCTAATAAGATAAATAGCTTCAACAAACATAAAAGAAAAGTTTCATATGTTGAACTTCCTTTAGATAAAGTCAATATTGATAATATTATTCAAGAATATTCATCAAATTTAAAAACAGAATTAGAAAGATATTATAATGAAAATATAAGACGATATATGAGTAAAGAAAAAAGAAATATCGAATATTTCATATTAGATAAACAATTATTAAGTTCTAATTTTTCACCTAGTGATTTTGAGATTGAAGAATATTACAACCTAAATAAAGAATTATATTTTAAAAATGAAAAAAGAAGTTTTATTCAATTTAATTTTAAAGCTACTGAAGATGCTGAAAATTTTAAACAAAAAATTCAAACACTTAATTTGCAACAAATATTAGATTATGTAAAAGAAAACAATATTTTTTATAGTGAATTTGAAAATCTAGAGGCTAACGAAATTTTAAAGGAAATTGCTGAGCCTCTTTATAATTTAAATGTTGGCCAACAATCAAATATTATCGAAACTTCACTTTACAAACATATAGTTATTCTTAAATCAATCCAACCCCCTTCTCAATTAGATTTTTATGAAGTGAAAAATGATATAAAAAAAATAATTACTGATACCGAAACCAATAATTATTATAACGATATATCTGCACAAATTTCTGAAAAAATAATAAATGGTGAATCATTATTTAATATTGCAAAAACTTATAATCTAAAAAAAATGATTATAGAAAATTTAACGCAAGACTATAATGATTATGATAATTCTGAAGAGATTATTTTTACAAATTTAATTTCAGATAGTTTCACATCAAACAAAGATTTTGTTAGTGATGTTATAAAAATCAATGAAAATATTTCTTATGTATTTAATGTTACAAATATTACCCTTTCTTCTCCTCTTTATTTTGAAGACATTGTGAAAATTGTTGAAGAAGATTGGAATATTTCAAAAAAAATAGAAAAAATTAAGTTAGAATTAAAAGATAATATAAACAACAAAGCATACCTTTCAATGCTTTCAGAAAAATATAATTTATATATAAACGATCTTACTTTAACAATGAATTCTGATAATCTTCCAAGAATTCTTGTGAACAATATTTTTCAATCAGAACAAGATCAAAATACTCAAGCTCTTAATGAAAATATATTTTATGTAGCTAAAATATCTGATATCATTATGCCTAATGAAAAAAATAATTTAAAGCCTACTTTCTTAACAAATAATTTGCGAAACTCATTTGCAGAAGAATTGATTAAAGATAAGAAAATTACAACAAATGATAGTCTTATCAAAGCAATAATAGAACAACAATACTAATGGTTGGAAACAACCGAAATCATTTTATTAAAAATTACAATTCTGGAATAGCTCAAATACTTCAAAAAGAATTAATTGCAGATATAGAAACTCCTATTTCATCATTTTTAAAAATCTCTAAAGATGAAAAATATTCCTTTTTATTAGAATCTGTTGAGGGAGGTGATCAAAGAGGACGCTATTCTCTACTAGGATGTGATCCAGATTTAATCTGGGAGGTTAAAAAAAATAATGTTAATATTAAGTCTCTTGATAAAAATTTAGATTTATCATTTATATCTAAGAATCCAATTCAATCACTAAAAGAACTTGTTGTTTTTTCAAGGATTAAAAGAGATATAAATATGCCCCCCTTTCCCGTTTTAGTGGGATATCTTGGATATCCAATGATAAGTTTAATGGAGCAGATAAAATTAAAAAACCATGATACAATTAATATTCCTGATGCCGTAATGATAAGGCCAAAACTTGTTGCAGTATTTGATAATATTAAAGACACAATCAATATTATGACTTCTATTTATCCGAATAAAAAAATAAAAGCAGATACTGCAATAGATCTTGGGTATGATTATATAGAAAAGGCAATTCAAAAACTAAAAAAAGAAATTCCTATCAATCCTGTTATTAGAAACAAAGAATATGAAGTAATAAACTTTAAATCAAATTATACTAAAAAAGAATATTTTAATATTATTGAAAAAGCAAAAATTTATATACGTAATGGTGATATATTCCAAGTTGTACCCTCACAAAGATTTCAATCAAATTATTCACTTAATGCTTCAACTCTTTATAGATCTCTTCGCCGATTAAATCCTTCTCCTTTTTTAGTAAACCTAAACTTTGAAAAATATGGTTTGGTAGCTTCTAGTCCTGAAATATTAGTAAGATTACGTAATAATAAAGTAACAATTAGACCTATAGCAGGAACAAGAAAACGTGGAAGAAATCTTAATGAAGATTTAGAGTTATCGAAAGATTTATTATGTGATCAAAAAGAACTTGCAGAACATTTAATGTTGTTAGACTTAGGAAGAAATGATGTGGGAAGAGTAGCAGAAATTGGATCAGTTAATGTAACAGAAAAAATGATTATAGAATATTATTCTCATGTAATGCATATTGTATCCAATGTTGAAGGAAAATTAGATACTAAATATGATGCAATAGACGCATTAATTTCTGGTTTTCCTGCTGGCACTGTATCAGGAGCGCCTAAAATTAGAGCTATGGAAATTATAGAAGAATTAGAAAACGTTAATAGAAGTTTTTACGGTGGTGCAATGGGATATTTTGATTCAAATGGAGAAATGGATACATGTATAAGTTTACGTACAGGATTAGTTAAAGATAAAAAGTTATTTATACAGGCTGGAGGTGGTATAGTTTTTGATTCAAACCCAGAAAAAGAATTTCAAGAAACGATAAATAAAGCAAACGCCTTAATGGCAGCAGCAAAAGATTCATATAAATATCAATAGATGATAATCTTAATTGACAACTATGATAGTTTCACATTTAATGTATTTCATTACTTGAGTGAAATTGGAGCTAAAGTTCAAGTTTTTAGAAATGATAAAATTTCATCAGAAGATGTTTTAAAAATGAAACCACAGGGTATTGTTCTGTCGCCTGGACCTAAAACTCCTAATGATGCAGGAATTTGTTTAGAATTAATTAAAAAAAATACTACTTTTCCTATCCTTGGGATTTGCTTAGGACATCAATCAATTGGCCAAGCGTTTGGTGCAAGAATAATTCAATGTGATGAAATTATGCATGGCAAAATAGATACTATTGTGAATTTTAAACATCCACTTTTTAAAGGAATTAAAGATACTTTTAAAGCAACAAGATATCATTCTCTAATTGTGGAAAAAAAATCTCTTCCATCTCAATTGAAAGTGATAGCTGAAACTAAAAACAAAATCATTATGGGAATAGCTCTAAATAACAAAAAAATATTTGGTCTACAATTTCATCCAGAAAGCATAGGTACTGAAATTGGTAAATTAATTTTAAAAAATTTTCTTAATATTATTAATTATGAATCTTAAAGATATCAAAGAAAAAATTTTGAATTTTCAAAATATTTCCTCAGAAGAATCTTTTTTTATTTTTAATCTAATTATGACTGGTAAATTATCGGAAATAGAAATGGCTGGTATTTTAATTGCATTAAAAGCAAAAACAGAAACAAAAGATGAAATTCTTGGCGCTGCAAAATCTATGAGGGCAAAATCTCTTAAAATCTCATCTAACGAAAATACGGTGGACACATGTGGAACAGGTGGAGATATGATTGGAACATTAAATATATCAACGAGTGCTGCAATCGTTGCTGCAAGTGCAGGAGCAAAAATAGCAAAACATGGCAACCGTTCAATAAGCTCAAAATCAGGATCAGCTGATATGCTTGAAAAATTAGGTTACAAAATAACTGCTGATCTTAAATATTTAGAATTATCTCTATTAAATAATAATTTTTGTTTTATGTTCGCACAACACCATCATTTGGCAATGAAACACGTTATTAATGTAAGAAAACAATTAGGAACGCGCACTATTTTTAATTTATTAGGACCTTTAACAAATCCTGCTAATGCTAAAAATCAATTGCTTGGTGTATTTGATAAAAAATGGACAAAAATTCATTGTGAAGTATTGCAAAATCTTGGATCTCAGCATGCTATGGTTGTTCATGGACAAGATGGATTAGATGAAATTTCTCTAAGTGGTTGTACATATATAGCTGAATTAAAAGAAGGTAAAATAAAAGAATTTATATTTAATCCAAGAGACTATGGCTATGAATACATTCAAAACTCTGAGATACAAGGAGCAGATCCAGAATATAATGCTAGAAAATTTATAGAGATGTTAAATGGTTTAAATATTAAATTTCAAAAAATTGTAGAAATAAATGCTGGAGCAGCTTTATATTTGTCAAAAAAATCTAAGAATCTTAAAGAGGGGTTTGAATTAGCTAAATATGTTATTGAACAAAAAATTGCAAAAAATTTTTTAGAAAAAATAATTTCAAATAATGTTTGATCTTTTAAAAAATATTTGTCGAAAAAAAAGAGATGAATTAGAGATTGCTAAAAAAAATTGTTCTTTAGCATCTCTTAAAAAATTATTACCCGAAAAAAAAAACAGGGGATTTAAGCATTTATTGATGTCTTCACAAAAAGATGGAAATAATAATATTATTGCTGAAATTAAAAAAGCTAGTCCAAGTGCTGGTGAAATTATAAATGATTATATTCCTGAAGATATAGCTATTAAATACGAGCAATCAGGCGCTGGGGCAATTTCAATTCTGACAGAAACTCAATTTTTTAAAGGTAATGTAGATCACTTATCAATAATCAATCAAAAAACAAATATTCCCCTACTTCGTAAAGATTTTATAATAGATCCTTATCAGATTTTTGAAAGTAAAGTTTATAAAGCTGATGCAATTTTACTAATTTGTACTATATTAAAAGATGAAGAAATTAAAGAATTTATTAAAATCGCTGATGATGTTGGTTTGGATTGTATAATTGAAACGCATACAGAAGATGAGATAAAAAGATCAGTTAAAATAGATTATCCTATCATAGGTATTAATAATAGAAATTTAGATAACCTTTCAATTAATAATCATAATGCTCTAAAATTAATTAACAATTTACCAACTGAGTTTACAATAGTTGGTGAAAGTGGAATTAAAAATCATTCAGATATTATTTCTTATAATCGATCAGGTATATTTAATTTTTTAATAGGAGAAGCTATACTAACTTCTAATGATATTTTTCTAACTTTTAAAGAGCTATTAAATAAATGACGAGCCATTTAAACAAAAAAAATAAACCAAGAATAATTGATGTTAGTAAAAAGAAAATATCATCTAGATCTGCAATCGCACAAGGAATGGTTAAATTTTCTGAAAAAATTTTTAATAAGATTGAAAGAATGCAAACAAAAAAAGGAGAAATTACAACCGTAGCTATTATCGCAGGGATTATGGGTGCAAAAAAAACAAGTGAATTAATTCCATTATGTCATAATATTAATATTGAAAATGTAGAAATTAATATCAAAACAAATAAAAAAAAATTTAGCTTAATTGTAGAAGTTAAAATATTTTCCTCAGGTAAAACTGGAGTTGAAATGGAAGCTTTAACAGCAGTAAGTGTATCTTGTCTTACAATCTATGATATGTGTAAAAGTATGGATAAATCTATATCAATAAATCATATAAAATTAGTTTCTAAAAGAGGTGGTAAGTCCGATTTCAATTAAAATTAATTATTTAAATAGTAAAAATTTGCAGAAAATAGGTAAAAACTAGAATTTTGTTGAAACATAACAAGAACATATATAGAACATTTAGTATGTTAACTAAAAAACAAAAAGAGCTATTTGAGTTTTTAAATGATTATATCTCAAAAAATAATATTTCTCCCTCATTTGAAGAAATGAAAATTGCAGTTAATCTTAAATCTAAATCTGGAATTCATCGTTTAATAACAAGTTTAGAACAAAGAGGATTTATAAAACGTATGAAACATAGAGCCAGGGCTATGGAAATAACAAAAACACTTTCTAACACTTTAAATAAAATAAATAGTAATCAACTCTCATATGAAATTCCTTTGTTAGGATCTATTGCTGCTGGAGACCCAATTGAAGCTATAGAAAATCCTAATGAATTTATGAATGTTCCTTCAAGCTTTATTTCTCCAAATAATCAATATTTTGGACTAAAAGTAAATGGCCTTTCTATGATTGAAAAGGGCATTTTTGATGGAGATATTGCCGTCATAAAAAGAACTAACACAATCTTAAATGGGAAAATTGCAGCCGTATTATTGAATGAAAATGAGATTACTCTTAAAACCATAAAAATTAATGATAACAAAATCCACTTAATTCCTGCTAATAAAAATTATACTGAAAAAATTTTTAATATAAGTGAAGTACAAATACAAGGTGCTTTAACAGGAATTATTAGAAAATATAACTAATAATATTTCTTTTTTTAAATTATAAGACTTGTAATGAATGCTATTATTACTCGTTTTGCTCCCTCGCCTACTGGAAATTTACATATAGGCGGAATTAGAACTGCCTTAATTAATTTTATTATAACACAACAAGCAAAAAAAAAATATTCTGAATCAAAATTTTTATTAAGGATTGAAGATACAGATAAAAAAAGATCAAATAATGAATTTAAAGAAAATATTATCAATGGTTTAAAATGGCTTGGTATTATTCATGATAATGAAATCTATATTCAATCAGAAAGATTAAAAAGACATCAAGAAGTTGCATATAACTTACTTAATAAAAAAAAAGCTTTTAAATGTATATGTACTCTTGAAACATTAAAAAAAAAGAGAGAGGAAAATCAAAAAAATAAAGTTAATCACAAAAAATTATGTGAAACGTGCGAGGAAGATAACAAAATACAGTCTTTGATGGAAGGCTATACAATAAGGATTAAGATTCCTCAAATTAAAGCAACTTCAATTAATGATTTAATCCAAGGAAATTTAAAGATCCAAAATAAAGAAATTGATAATTTCATTTTATTAAGAAAAGACGGATCTCCAACATATATGCTCTCTGTTGTCGTTGATGATTTTGATATGGGTGTTAATTTAATTATTCGAGGTGATGATCATCTTAATAATGCCTTTAGACAATATTATATTTACCATAATTTGAATTGGTCAATACCTCAATATGCTCATATTCCTTTAATATATGGAGAAGATGGAAAAAAACTATCAAAAAGACATGGTGCTGTGGATATTGGTGAATTAAAATGTCAAGGATATTTAAAAGATAGTATTATCAACAATTTAATTTTACTAGGATGGGCACCTCCTAATTCCAATGAAATTATAACAATTAATGAAATAATTAAATTATTTGATATCAAAAAGATTTCTAAATCTTCAAGTATATTTAATTATGATAAGTTAAATTTTTTTAATAATTATTTTATTAATGAAGATAAAGATTTTCAAAATTTGTTTAATTACTTGCAGGATAATGATATCTTAAACAATTATTCAAATAATGATATACATAAATTCAAAAGATTATTTTTTGTTTATAAAAAAAATCTAAATTTCTATAAAGATTTAGAAAATATATGCCCTGTATATTTTGATGAAAATTTTATTACCAATAAAAATAAAATATTAGATGAAACTTTTAATAAATTAATTAAAGATTTTAGTTTGCTTTTACAAAAAATAGATAAATGGGAAAAAGAATTTTTGGAAAGACAAATAGAACACTTTATAAATATTAAAAAAATTAAATTTGTAAAATTGGGTAAACCTTTAAGATTTGTAATGATTAATTCAGAAAATGGCCCCTCTATAACAGATATATTATTTATTTTAGGTAAAAAAGACTCCATCCTAAGGATAAAAAACTATATAAAACATATATAAAATTATAAAATTATAAAATTATAAAATTATGGCAGATTATGAAGAAAAAAAAATAGATAATAAACCCTATACATTATTTGATAATGAAACAGGTCAATCATTTGAAATTCCTGTTTTATCTGGCACTGAAGGTCCCGACGTACTTGATATACGTTCTTTACATCAAAAAACAGGTCTTTTTACATATGACCCAGGTTTTACTTCAACAGCATCATGTGATTCTTCAATTACCTATATAGATGGCAATAAAGGAATACTCCGTCATAGAGGTTATGATATCAAAGATTTAGCCACTAGTAGTGATTTTCTTGAAGTTTGTTATTTATTACTACATGGAGATTTACCTTCTCCTGAAGATAAGACTAAATTTGTGAAAGTAATTAAAAATCATACAATGTTACATGAGCAATTGACTAATCTTTATAGAGGGTTCAGAAGAGACGCACATCCTATGGCTATTATGGTTGGTGTAGTAGGCGCCTTATCAGCTTTCTATCATGATAGTACTGATTTTTCAGATATAAATCAAAGAATGGTAGCTTGTCATAGATTAATAGCTAAGATTGCAACTATTGGGGCGATGGCATACAAATATTCGATTGGTCAACCTTTTGTTCATCCAAGAAATGATTTATCTTACGCTGAAAATTTTTTACACATGACCTTTTCAGTACCAACAGCTAAATATATAATAAATCCTAAAATTGCAAATGCTATGGACAAATTTTTTATTTTACATGCAGATCATGAACAAAATGCTTCTACCTCAACTGTTCGTTTAGCAGGTTCATCAGGTGCTAATCCTTTTGCATGTATAGCTGCTGGAATTGCCTCATTATGGGGGCCTGCTCACGGAGGAGCCAATGAAGCTGTGATTAAAATGCTAGAAGAAATAGGAGATGTTCAAAATATTCCTGAGTTTTTAAATAAAGCTAAAGATAAGAATGATCCCTTTAGATTAATGGGTTTTGGACATAGAGTTTATAAAAATTATGATCCTAGAGCCACTATAATGAAAGAAAGTGCTCATCAAGTATTAGTAGAATCAAACAAACTTGATGATCCTCTATTAAAAATTGCATTAGAATTAGAAAAAATCGCACTTAAAGATTCTTATTTTGTTGATAAAAAATTATATCCAAATGTAGATTTTTATTCAGGTATTATTTTAAAATCTTTAGGTTTTCCAACAAGCATGTTTACAGTAATATTTGCTATAGGAAGAACTGTTGGTTGGATATCTCAATGGAAAGAAATGATTGAAGATCCTATTAATAAAATTGGAAGACCGAGACAGCTATATAGAGGTCAAAAATCTAGAAATTATCAAATTATTGATAATAGAGAAAAAAAATCAATATTTAACTGGCTCTGGAAAAAATAATTACAAATAAGATAATATTTGTTTTGCGGCTAAGTAATATGGAGGGGCGCCAGAATCTATTTTCTTTAAAGCTTTATTAATATTTTTTATTTGCTCTATATTGGATTTTTTCTTTTCAATTAATTTTTTAAATTCAAAAAGAAAAATCTTTTCATTTAATTTAGAGTTAGTGATTTCTGGAATAATCATTTTATTTTCAAAAATATTTAATATATTTGCATACTTAACTTTTATAAAATTCTTAGCAATTAATTCTGTAAAAATATTTAACTTATATATTACTAATTGAGGTATATTTCTTTTTGCTATTTCTAAACTCGCAGTTCCTGAGCATACTAGAGCTATATTAGTTTTAGAAAAATTTTCTTCAATTTGTTTACTATCAGTTATTACTATAGTTTTAATTTTCCAATCCTTTACATAGTCTTGAATAATCTCTTTAATATGAGGCAATGTAGGAATAAATATATCAATATTATATGAATGTTTTAATAAGTAATTATAAGCCAAATTAAAATAAGGAAACAATTTCTTAATCTCGTTAATTCTACTACCTGGCAAAAAAGCTATGTTAGTTTTATTTTTTGAAACATCAATAGGTTTATTAATATAATAAATTGGATGTCCTATAAAAGTAGTTTTGAGTCCATATCTTTTAAAATATTGAATCTCAAATTTAAATAATACTAATAATTCATCAAAAATTTTAGAAAATTTTTTTGCTCTATATTGTCGCCAAGCCCAAACTGTGGGGGCTACAACTTGTATTATTTTATTTTTATAATTATTTTTTCTTAATTTTTTTACTAAAGGATAATTAAAATCTGGAGAATCAATAGTAATTATTAAATCATATTGATTAATTAATATTTTATTTACTAAAAAAGAAATCATTTTTAAATATTTACTTAGAGAAAATAAGATTTCTATTATGCCTAAGGAATTAAAATTTTTTAATGAATAATAATGATTTGACAAAAGAGGAGACATTTTACTTCCTCCAACTCCGTCAAATATAATATTTTTATTTTTATTTAATAATTCACGAATTATATTATAGCCTATATTATCACCAGATTGTTCAGTAGCGCATATAAATATTTTTAATGTTTGATTAATCAATTTTTTCGACAGTTGCTAAAAATAAATTATTTTCATTGCAGAAATTAACTACTTTCTCTTTTTCTATTATTACACACTTATTTTTTTCAATAAATAAACCTTCATAATTAAAAATTTTAAGATTTTTAACAGTATCTAAACCTATTGTTGGTAAATCTAGTTCAGCATGTTGACGATATTTGCTCAATTTTAACAATACTCCTCTATCTCCTTCTTTTTTATTAAAGTTACATCTTTTAATAAGCTGATCAGTTCCTTCAATGCATTCTACACCTAAAATCAATTGATTCTGAATAACAATAGATTGACCAATGTCCGCATTACCAATAATCTTAAATACGCTTAAACCTTTATTTTTATTCTTAATTGCATTATGTGTTGGTTTCATTAGAGTTAAATAATCTGCAGAAGAAAAGAGTTCTTTACATTCATTTTTCCAATCAAATAAAGGGAATCCTTTATTTAAAAAAAAATTTGATATAGATTTTAAAAGTTGATCGTCTCCTTGTGATTCTAAAAGATAATGTTTTATTAAATTAATAGTATTAAGATCAAATTTTAAATCTTTAATTGTTGGTCTGGATATTTTACCAACCATTATTATTTTATTGATATTTTTTTTTTTTAAAGATTTTAATATTTCAGTAAATGAAGTTAATTCTACTTCAATATTATCAAAATCTTTATATATTTTTGGATCAGCAAAATTTTTAATACAAAAAAAACAAACTTTATAATCTTTATTAATTAAATTTATACCAATAGATAAAGGTAGGTTACCACCTCCACAAATAATACCAATCTTATTCATTTATGTATTTTGAGATACCTCTTTTAAGATTTAAATTAATAAACTCTATTATTTCCTTAATTTCTAATATATCCTTTTCTTCTTTCTTTAAATTACTAATATTTATTTCAATATTATTTTGACTATTAAAAATTTTTTTAAAAATTGTAATAATTTTTTGAATAGTATTTTTTTCCAAACCCTTTCTTTTTAATCCTATTAAATTTAATCCTCTTAAATCTGATCTAACCCCTGTATAAAGTCCATATGGAATAATATTACTTCCAACACCACTCATGCCACCTATCATCGCATATTTCCCTATATTTACAAATTGATGAATTCCAGAGTTTCCTCCAATAACAGCATGGTTATCAATTGTAACATGGCCTCCTAAAGTTGCATTATTAACCAAAATTACATTGGAAGAAATTTTACAATCATGTGCTATATGAGTGCCTATCATAATTAAACACTCATTCTCTATTATAGTTTTCATCCCCCCATCTTTAGTTCCTGGATTAATAGTAACATGTTCTCTTATAATATTGTTGTTTCCAATAATTAATTTAGAATCTTCACCTTGATATTTCATATCTTGAGGTTGAAAACCAATTGTAGAAAAAGGATAAAAAATGTTATCATTACCTATTTCCGTATTGCCACTAATGCAAACATGAGAGATTAATTTTGTATTGTCTCCTATTTTTACATTGTCATCAACGATACAATATGGGCCAATATTGACTGATTCTCCTAGTTGTGCTTTATTAGAGATTATTGAAGTAGAATGAATCATAGATATTTAATAACTATTGCATGAATATTTTAATAGATATAATTTATTACTAATTATTACTATAATTAACTATGAGTAATCATTGCTGAAAATTCTGATTCACAAACTTTTAATTTGGAATTATAAGCATTCCCACTAAATTTATAAACATTCTTAACTTTATTTAAAATTTGAACTTCAAATGAGATTTGGTCGTTAGGATAAACAGGTTTTCTAAATTTAGCTTTAGTTATACTCATAAATAAAACATTTCTATTTGAAAAAGCTTCAAATTCTTTTGAAACTACAACACCTGCAGTTTGAGCCATTGCTTCCACCAAGATAACTCCAGGTACTATAGGCATATTTGGAAAATGACCTACAAAAAAAAACTCATCTTCACTAAACTTTTTGTATCCTTTTCCCTTTATACCAATTTTAATTATTTCACATTTATCAATATACAAAAAGGGATCACGATGAGGAATAAGTAATTTAATTTCTTTTTGATTAAGTATCATTTTAAATCCTTATAAAGTTTTATTATTGATTTCTTCCATGACTTGATATTAATAGCAGGAAAACCTGCAATTATAGAATTTGAATCTATATTCTTTGTTACTCCACTTTTTGCAGCTATAATAACGTTATTACCTATTTTTAAGTGACCAGCAATTCCTACTTGCCCTCCTAATTTACAATTATTACCAATATGTGTACTTCCTGCTATACCTGATTGTGCAGCGATAATTGTGTTATTGCCTATTTTTACATTGTGTGCAATTTGAACTAAATTATCTATTCTTACATAATCACCCAGAATTGTAGAGTCTAAAGCAGCTCTATCAATAGTGGAGTTAGAGCCTATAGAAACATTATTACCTATTTTTACGTTACCAATATGTTGAATTTCTATTTTATTTTTTTCTGTGAATCCAAAACCACTGTCACCAATTACTGTTCCTGATTCAATTTTACAATTTTTACCAATAACTGCATTAGAGATAATGCATCCTGATTCAATAATAGAATTTTTATCAATATAAACATTCGGACCTATTACAGAATTATCTTTGATAATTACATTTTTTTTAATATGAGAATTAGATTTGATAACAGTAAATCTACCTAGCTGAACTTCTAAATCAATTTTAGAGTTACTATCTATAAAAGAATTTTTTAAAGATGAATTTAAAAAAGTGTTATTTATTGAGGTTTCAATTATATGAAAAAAATTAGTGCTATAAGCAAATGTCTCATAAACATTATCTACTATAATGGGAACACAATTTTTTGGTAAATAATTCTTATATTTTTTATTAATAAAACAAGCTTTAGCTTTAGTTTTATTTAAATAGGGTAAATATTTAATATTGTGAAAAAAAGAAATATGGTTTTTATTAGCATTTTCCAAAGAAGCAAGACCTTCTATTTTTGTTGAATCTGATAAATCTGTGTTCAAATAAAGAGATTTTTCATTTAAAAATAATTTTAATTCAATAAAAGTTTTCATTTAACAAAATCTAATTTAATATTTTCTAAATTAATTAATTCAATAACTTTATTAGATATATCTATATCTTCTGACGATAATAAATAAGAATTTTCAGTCAATATAATATGTAAATTTTCTTTAGTTGCAATATCACGAGAAATTTGAGCTATTCTTCGAATAATTTTAGATCTATTTTTATCAATATTATCCTTTATTATTTTATTATATTCATTAATTTCATCTTGAAATCTAGATAATTTTTCTTGGTGAATTAAGATTCGTTTATTTATTTCTGCATCATTTAATATCAATGAGGAATTTTCAATTTCATTATTTTCTTCTATTAAAATATTTTCTTTAACTTTAATTTTATTTTCTATTAATTTTTTATATTCCTCTATTTCATTAATAAATAAAATATAAGAATTTGTTTTATTTAGAATATAATCTAGTTTGATAGTGCCTATATTTGTTGATTGAACTTGAAAAACAAAACAAAAAGAAAAAAAGAAGACAACAAATAAAAAAATTATTCTCAATCTATATTTCCTATACTGAATAGAAACATTCTTTTAACATCATATGATTCATCCATTAAGGGATAACCCCAAGAAAAACCTATTGGACCAATTGGAGAGTATATTTTTAATCCAAATCCATAGGAAGCTCTAATCGATTCAGAAGATTTTGTTGGATCATTTTTATTTCCCCATACTTTTCCAATATCAGAAAATAAATTTAAATTTATTGGGTTATCTGAAAATTTATTAATTGGCCTAATAAAGTCTAATTTAGTAATAAACAGATTATTACCTCCTACATATGAAGTTATAGAATTTCTTGGTCCTGCACCGTAAATATCAAAACCTCTAAGCCATTTCCCTCCTAATGAATATTTTTTATCATTCAATATTTCTGAATTTGAAATAGAAAAAACATTACCTAATTTAGATTGTAATGAAAAAGTATTAATTCCATAATTAAAATATTTGCGATAAAGAATAGAATTTTTTATATGCCCTCCTTTTGATGATGTTTGTGGTGACAAAATGTTTTCATAGCTAAAATAATAACCATCAGTAGGTAGCAAAAAAGAATTTAATTTATTTTTTGAAAAAGTGTTAATTAGAGATATCTCTGCTACTTCTCCAGAAGATTCAGCAATAGAATCAGATACGGTAGAAGAATTTGTAATGATGTATTCTTTTAAATCATAATTTAAATTAATATTATGTTGAGAGTCATTATTAATATTAAATATAAATCCTACTTTTGAAGAAAAAGTGTTATTTTTATAAGAAAGGGAAGTACTATAATCTTCTTCTTGATATTTAACGCCATATAACAATTTAGTATCGCCATTAAAAACGTATGGCTCAAGAACATTTAATTTATATAAAGTATTATTCTCTGAAGTATTAATACCTAAATCAACATTTCTTCCAGTTCCACCTATATTGGATTCATTTAAACCCAACATAAAAGATGGTCCTGCTAAAGAATCAAGAGAAAGTCCAAACTGAAATTCACCAGTTTGTTTTTCATCAATAACGACATTAATATTATGTGAATGAATATCAACTTTTTCATTATTAATATCAATCTTTGTAAAAAGATTCAATTTTTGTAAGTTATTTTTAGATTTAGCTATTTGATTATCTGTAAAGGCATCACCTTCAGAAAATACCATCTCTCTTCTAATAACTTCATCAAGAGTTCTATAATTTCCAACTATATTAATATATTTTACGTAAGAAGGATTTGTTGATTTAATTTGATAAATAATATCGACAGTATGATTATTAACATTCTTTTCTAAAATATTAATTTTAAAAAAATTAATACCTTGAATAAATAAATAATCATTTAGCAAACTTTTAAGAGATTTAAGTTTTTTACTACTATAATCTTTATTTTTAAGGTCATTTTTTAAAAAATTATCTAATATTAAATTTAAATTATCAAGAATATCATTAGTGAATTCAATATTATCAAAATTCAAATTAAAATTATTAAAAATAAATTTATTATTTTCATTAATAATATAATATAAATTAAATTTATTATTAGAATCAATAAATTCTTTTTTGAAATTTACTTCAGCATCTTTATAACCTTGTTCTAAATAAAATTGTTTTAATCTTATTATATCATTTTGAGCTACATATTCTTTATAGTTACTATTTGAATAAAATTTTAACCAATTTCTTTCATTTGATTTAATATTAGCAAGTAACGTTCTTTTGTTGAAATTTTCATTTCCAATAAAATTAATTTTATTTATTTTTGATATTTTGCCTTCTTCAATTTTTAATAATAATTTATTTTCATTTAAATTATTAATTTTTTCAACTTCATAAAGTATATCAATACTATTGTAACCATATGACTTATACAAAGATTTTAAATCATCTATATATTTTTCAATTTTATTAATTTCAAAATATACAAAATAATTTTTATGATTTAATATTTCTTCAATTTGTTCATTTTTAAATCTTTTATTACCTATATATTCTAAATTAGTAATTTTAATTTTTTCTACAACATTAATTGTAAGGGTATCATTATCGAAAATTATGCTAACATCCTCAAAGTGACCTGAATCTTTTAATTTTTTTAAAATAATATCAAGTTTATCATTAGTCAAATCATTAGGATATTCATCTAATATTGATAAAATATATTCTTTGTCAGTAAATTTATTACCTTTTAAAATTATTTCTAAATCATTATTGCCTGCAAATAAAATTGCACTATTAAGCAATATTAAAACAATAAAAAAAAATTTTGTATATTTCATATTTTTGAATTTAATAACAAACGTTTAAAATCATAGTGAAAATTTATTACATTTTCAACAGAATTTACAGGTGAATTAATATTAATTTTCATAAACTTAGCTATATTTTTTACTATATCCCCATATATAATTTTTTTATCTTTAAATAAATCAACAGCATATTGGTTAGATATATTAAATTTAATAATATTTTTAGGTGAATTAAAGTCTAAAGTTCTAAAATAGTAATAAATAGGAAATTTATTATTGTCGACTTCTAAAAAATTCATTGTTTCATTTTTTTTTAAATTAAATTTTTTAATATTAAAAGATTCAAAATGAGAATTATTTTTATTAACTATATTTAAAAAATTAATAATTGGTATTGCCATATCTGGATAAAAATAGTTAAAAGTTGAAGTAAAATTATTATGTTCAATTACTGAGTGAATTAGTGCTTCTGGATGAATTAAAATATCTAATTTATTTAATGGTATATTAAAAAGATACTTAGCTTCTATAATTTCTAAAATCTTATTAACTAATGTTGCTGAGTCAATACTATTTTTATATCCCATTTTCCATTTAGGATGTTTAGTAGCTTTCTCAAAAGTAGCGTTTTTAACAACGTTATAACTTGATTTGAGAAAAGGTCCGCCAGAAGCAGTTAAATAAATTTTATTATATTCACTTAATTTGTTTATAGAATTAAATAATGAAAAATGTTCAGAATCCAAAGGAAACAAATTTGTTTTGTTTTTTTTTAAAATACTATTTAATAAATGACCAGCAGATACAATGGATTCTTTATTTACCAATCCTAAATTTGATGTATTTTTACAAATTGAATCTAAGTAATCCAATCCATCAATACCTGATATAGCCAATAAGGTTAAATTTGTTTTAGTTGAATTTAAATAATCGTGAATTTCATTATTTGATATATATATTAATTTGTAATTAATATTTTTTTTTAATATATTAAAGTATTTTTCATTCTTTATAAAAACTGCCTTTGGTTTATATTTTTTAATTTGATAAATAAATTTCTTATAGTTTGAATTTGCTGTTAATAAATTAATTGTAATAAAAGGATAATATTTTTCAATTATTTTTAAAGTTTTAGTACCAATAGTTCCTGTACTACCAAATATATTAATATTCATACAATAAAGGCATAATTATTAGCAAATAATTACTAAGTATAATTGAATCAAACCTATCAAAAAATCCTCCGTGACCTGGAATAAAATTACTTGAATCCTTCAAGTTAGATTTTCTTTTAAAATAAGATTCCAAAATATCTCCTAGAAATGAAAAAAGTATAATTAAATGATAAAAAAATAATAAAAATAAATTAAGAGGAATTTTTATAAAAAAAATTAACAAATAGCAACTAAGTGTAGTGAGAATATATCCTCCAATTAATCCAAAATATGTTTTATTGGGACTAATTAATGGTGTAATTTTTTTTTTCCCAAAAAGTGAACCTAATATATAAGAGTAAGTATCAAAGAAAACTACAGTTGCAATAAATATGATAAAATAAATTAAATTGTAATTAAAGTATAAAAAATTAAATAAAATTAAAAAAGATAGTAGGATATATATGTATATAATTAGATTATAATATTTAAAAAATTTAATCACTTCTACATAAATCATTAAATAAATTATAGTAAATAATAAAATTAAAATTAATTTATTGAATATTATGGAAATAAAAAATAAAAACAAAAAAGTAAAACCAACTAAAGATCTAATTAATAAAACCTTATAATCCATAATTTTTTTTTATTTTTTTATAATCCTGCATAATACCTTTTAAACATGATAACTCAAATTCTGGCCATAAAGTATCTATAAAAAATAATTCAGTATAAGTTAAATTTAAAGGAATAAAGTTACTTAACCGCTTAAAGCCACCTGTTCTAATTAATATTTGTGGATCGTCTACAAACCCTAAATATTTATATGAATTTATTAGATTCTCATCTTGATAAATCTCATTAAAACTTTTTTTTGATATAACTTTTTCAATTATATTAATAATTTCATGATTTACACTATAATTGAAAACAATATTTAAATTTAAAGATTGATTATTCTTTGTATTTTTTTCAATTGAATTAAAGATTAGGTTTATTTTTTTTTCTATCCCTTTTTTTTCACCAATAAAATTTATTTTAACCTTATTATCCTTATTAATCTTTTTTAGAAAATATATATAATTATTTTTAATCAAATTATAAATTATTGACACTGATTTTCTCTTTGTATTTTCTGCTGATAAAGCAAAAACTGTTAAATTTTTAATATTATTAATGATACAAAATTCAATTACCTCAGTTAATTTTTTAACTCCTTCTAGATATGCTTTTTCATTACGCAAATTATGTTTAGAGGCCCATCTCTGGTTGCCATCCATTATAATTGCAATATGATTAATTATATTCTTTGACAAAAAATTATACAGTTATAATTTCAGTTTTTTTCTTTTTAAATATATCATCTATTTTTACAATATAATTATCAGTAACTTTTTGAATTTCTAATGATTGTTTTTTTAATTCATCTTGAGAAATATCTTTTTCTTTTTCAAGTGATTTTAAATTATCTAATGCATCCCTTCTAATATTTCTTATAGTAATTTTTGCATTTTCTGAATATTGCGAAGCTACTTTTGATAATTCAACTCTTCTTTCTTCACTTAATTTTGGTATTGGTAATCTTATTATTGAGCCATCAATTTGTGGATTAATTCCTAAATTAGATTCTGTAATAGCTTTTTGTATATTTTTTATAACTGAAGAATCCCATACTTGTATCATCAATGTAGTAGCGTCACTTACGCTAATGTTACCTAACTGAGTAATAGGTGATTTATTGTCATAAGCTTCAACCAATATATTATCCAACATCCTAGTGTTAGCTCTGGATGTTCTAATTGATGATAATTCTTTTTCAAAAAAAGTAATTGAATTATCCATTTTTTCACTTAAAATTTTTATATCCATAACTATTAATTAACTAATTTTACTAAATTTTCCAAGCCCATTAATAGCATTAATTACTGAATCTTTTTTATAAATATTTGTAATTAATATTGGTATTTGAGATTCTTTAGCCAAACTTATGGCTGTGCTATCCATAACTTTTAAGTCTTTATTTAATACATCAGCATAGGAAATATTCTTATAAAAATGAGCTTTTCTGTATTTAGATGGATCTTTATCATAAATACCGTCAACCTTAGTAGCCTTTACAATTATTGAACAATTCATCTCTGAAGCTCTTAATGCTGCAGCAGTATCAGTAGAAAAAAAGGGATTTCCAGTTCCAGCAGCAAAAATAACTATTCTTTTTTTTTCTAAATGCCTAACAGCTTTTCTTCTTATATAAGGTTCTGCTATTTGAGACATGTTAATTGCAGATTGTACTCTTGTAGGTACACCCGCAGTTTCTAAAATACTTTGCATAGACAATGCATTCATAACTGTGGCTAACATCCCCATATAATCTGATGTAGATCTATCAATGCCTTCTGCTGCACCCTTTATTCCTCTGAAAATATTTCCCCCACCTATTATCAAACACATTTGAATATTGCTCTTATAAATTTTTTTTATTTCTTTAGCTATAAACTTTGCTGTAGAAACATCCAAACCATAACTAGAATCTCCCATCAATGACTCTCCTGAAATTTTTAAAAGTATTCTATTATTTTTAATCATTAAGAGCCGAGAACTACTAAATTATAATCTATTATATCCAATTTATTATTTTTAGAAAAATTAAATAAAATTTGTTCAATAGTTTTATCAGTATCAAGAATATAATGCTGATTTAAAAATATTGATTCTGAATAAAATTTTTTCATTTTACCTTCTAAAATTTTTTCAACAATGTTATCGGGTTTACCACTAGACTTGATATTCTCAATTAATACTTCTTTCTCTTTTTCAATTATTTTTTTATCTAAAAGATCAATTTTCATAGCCAAAGGTTTACTTGCAGCTATATGCATGCATAAATTTTTACATAGCAGTTCAGATTCCTTATTAATTTTTTGAATTTTTGCCTTAAGTGTTACTGCTATTTTGCCAATATTTTTTCTATAAGTGTTATGAATATAACTTGATATGATAGTATCTTCATTATTTTCAATAAATATTAATTTAGTCAAAACAATATTCTCTCCTATTTTTGAGATAATATCCTTAAACCGATCACTTATTAATCTTTCTTCAAAATACATATTATTAAATTGATCTAAAGAGAGATTGGGATTATTTGCTAATAAAGAGAATGTTCCAATCTCATCCATAAAATCTAAAAAAACTTCATTTTTTGCAGCAAAATCTGTTTCTGTATTTATTTGGATTATAGTTGTTAAAAATTTATCATGAAATATCCCAACAGCACCTTCTTTTGCTTCTCGAGAAGACTTTTTATTTGCTTTAGCAAGACCTTTTTTTCTTAAAAAAACAACAGAGGTATCAAGGTTATTATTATTTTCTTCTAAAGCTTTTTTACAATCAAGAAATCCTGCACCAGTTATTTCTCTAAGATTTTTTATATTTGTCATTAAATCATTCATATTTAAAAAAACTCCTAAAAATTAATTATTATTTTCTATAGTTAAATTAAGTTCTTCATTAATATCATTAGAAACAATCTCATCATTATTTTCTTCTTTTGATGTGACTTTAGATATTTCTTTTGCATCAGATAAAGTTCTTCTAAAATAATCAGCATATAAATTTATTGATCTTAAGGCATCATCATTACCAGGAATAATAAAATCTATAGGATCAGGGTTGGCATTAGTATCTGCTATTGCTATTATAGGAATTCCTAGTTTTTTAGCTTCTAAAACTGCTAATTTATCTTTTACAACATCAAATATTATAATTAAATCAGGTTTACCATCTAAATTTCTAATTCCACCAATATTAGAAAGTAACTTTTCTTTTTCTCTAGATAAATCTAATAATTCTTTTTTAGAAAGATTTTGAGAAGAACTTTCCTCGTTCAAAGTAAATTCTAATTCATTTAATCGTTTTATTGAATTTGAAATTGTTTTCCAATTAGTTAATGTTCCACCAAGCCATCTTTTATTAATATAAAATTGTTCATTTTCTAATGCTATTTCTTTAACAATTGAAGAGCATTGTTTTTTTGTTCCAACAAAAAGAACTTTTCCAGACTTTGAGGCAACTTCATGTAGTTTTACCAAAGCTGAATTTATTAAAGGCATAGTTGTACGTAAATCAAAGATATGAATATTATTGCGGACTCCAAAAATATATTGTTCCATTTTTGGATTCCATCTTCTAACATTATGTCCAAAGTGAACACCCGCTTCTAATAATTCTTCTATTGTAACTTCAGGTAGATTCATTCTTTTCTCCGGTTGTACCTCCACAGAAATAAAAACACCGGTTTTTTCTGTGTGTTAGTATTAAATTTATCAAGTCAACTACTAAAAAAAAGGTTTTTTTTCAAGTAAATTTATGAAAATTCGATTGAATAATCTAATTTTTTAGCTTCAGACAATTGATCTAAATAATTAAATGAAATAATTTTATAATTCTTAGAAAAATCTAGAGACAATAATTTCTCATTTTTACTAATAAAAAGAAACAGATCATTGCTATTATTTTCTGACTTTTCAATTAATGAATTAATTGTATTAATTACTGAATGTGTTTTGATATAAACATTAATTGTTTTTTTCTGACTTTGGAAAACTTTATCAAAATCTTCAATTTTCCTGATTATTAAACGTAAGTTTTCATTAGCTCTCGAAATATCAATATTAAATAATAAGACATTGCCTTCCTTAATTAAATATCTAAATTCACTTAATTTATCACTGAAAATTGATAGTTCAATTTGTGATTCTAATGTTGATACTGTTATAAAAGCATATTTCTTTCCATCTTTATTAGATCTTTCTTTGATATCTAAAATTGATCCAACGATTTTAGAATTTTTTATATCATTATTTGATTTCAACTCCTCCCAATCTAAGATGTTATTTTGTTGAAAATAATTTTTAGGATATAATGAAACTGGATGATTTGAAAAGTAAAAACCTATAACTTCTAATTCATTCTTTAATAGTAAACTTGAATTCCACTCTGAAATATCTTGAACAAATAAATTGTTATCATTAAAGGATATTTTAGTCTCTTCAAAAAGCAAAGATTGTTTTTGATTCTTATCTTTAATTCCACCATAAATATCTACAAAGTTTGTAACATTTGAAAATAGTTTCGCTCTATTACCTTCTATAACATCAAAACAACCAGCTTGTATTAACTTTTCTAATTGTCTTTTGTTTATAACCTCGCCACTTAATCTATTCATAAAATCAATAATATCTAAATAAGGGCCATTTTTATTTCTCTCATTTATAAGAGAATTCATTGATTTAATACCCACTCCTTTAATAGCCCCTAATGCAAAACGTATTGATTTTTTTTCTCCAACTTCTTCTATAGAAAATTTAGCTTCAGAAAGATTAATATCGGGTTTATAGAATTCTATGTTTAATCTTGCTAATTCTTTTTTTAATAAAATTATTCTATCTGTTCTATCAATTGCATAATTAAGAGTTGCGGTCATAAACTCATATGGAAAATTAGTTTTTAAATAAGCTGTTTGATAAGCCAATAATGCATAACCTGCTGCATGACTTTTATTAAATCCATATCCAGCAAATTTATTAACTAAATCAAATATTTTTGAGGCTTCATTAATATTAATCTTATTACTCTTTGCCCCTTCTATAAAACGATTTTTTTGTGCATCCATTTCTTTTTGAATTTTTTTACCCATCGCCCTACGTAATAAATCTGCTTCACCAGGAGAATAGTTTGATAAAACTTGGGCAATTTGCATTACTTGCTCCTGGTATACAATAATGCCATAAGTTTCTTTTAAAATTTTTTCTAAAAGAGGATGTATATGTTCAATATTTTCTCTTCCATGTTTTCTATTGCAAAAAGATGGGATATTATCCATAGGACCAGGTCTAAATAAAGCAACAACAGCTATTATCTCCTCAAATCTATCTGGTTGTAATTGCCTTAAAACACTTCCCATTCCAGTACTTTCCAATTGAAAAATTCCTGTAGCTTCACCTTTACTCAATTGTTTAAATGTTTCTTTATCGTCCATTGGAATAAAATTTAAATCAAAATCTTTATGATTTTTATGAATTAACTTAGTTGTATCTTGAATTATTGATAAAGTTGTTAAACCTAAAAAATCAAATTTTATTAAACCTGCTTTTTCTACATATTTCATGGAAAATTGAGTTGCATTAATAGATGTATTTGGATCTTTATATAGCGGAACATTTTTAATAATTTTAGAATCTCCTATAACTACTCCTGCAGCATGAGTAGATGCATGTCTATGCAAACCTTCTAACTTTAAACTAATATCTACTACATTAGCAATGCGCTCATCATTATCTACTAATTCTTTTAAATTTTTTTCAGAATTAATTGATTCTCTTAAAGATAGTGGATTTGAAGGATTATATGGTATTAATTTTGCAAATTGATCAACTTCAGAATAAGGTATTTCTAAAACTCTCCCAACATCTCTAAATGCAGCTCTAGATGCTAAGGTACCAAAAGTAATTATATGCGCAACACATTCACTTCCATATTTATTATTTACATACTCAATCACTTCATCTCTCCTATTTTGACAAAAATCAATATCAAAATCAGGCATTGAAACTCTTTCGGGATTTAGAAATCGCTCAAAAAGTAAACCATATTTTAAAGGATCTAAATCTGTAATTGATAATGACCAAGCAACTAAACTTCCTGCACCTGAACCCCGGCCTGGACCTACTGCTATATCATTTTTCTTTGCCCAATTAACAAAATCAGCAACAATCAAAAAGTATCCCGCAAAACCCATTTTATTTATTGTGTCTAATTCATATTTTAATCGATTTTCATAAATTTTTTTTGAAGTAATTTTTTTATCATTAAAACGAAAATTTAACCCTTTTATAGATTCAATATTTAGCATCTCTGATTCTGAAATATTGGTATCATTTAAAAATTTCGGTAGTTTGGGGCTTATTTCTCTTGGAAAATAATTACATTTCAAAGCAATAGAAAAATTATTTTGAAGTATCTCTGGAATATCATGAAAGATTTCATTCATTTGCTGTGAAGTTTTAAAATACAATTCTGGATTAGATACCATTCTATTTGTCTGATTAATTGTCGATTTTTGAGCTATGCATAAAAGAGCATCGTGAGCATTATAATCATAAATATTTTCAAATTTTATATTATTTGAAGCTATTAATGATATTTTGAATTCATTTGCATATTTTATGAAATGTTTTTCAAATTTATCAATCTTTGGATCTTTAATTCTTTGAATTTCAAATAAGAAATCATCTTTATATAAATTCTGTAAATATTTGATTAATTTTATTGATGTAGTATCTTTATTTTGAAATTTTAAAAACAAAAGTGGATTATATTCACCTCCAATATAACAAATTAATCCATCATTAAAATTTTCTAAATCTTTTGTAAAAATTCCAACTGGAAAATTTTGAGATGTGTGAGAAAGAGATGACAAATATAAAAGATTTTTATAACCTTTTTCATTCTTCACCAAAAAATTTAATTGTGAAGGAATTTCTTTATTTTTAATATCTAATAAATTTATTGATGAACCTATAATTGGCTGTATACCATTGTTAAAGCATTCTAAAGAGAACTCTAAGGCACCAAACATATTATTGTTATCAGTAATAGCAATTGCTGGCATATTATTTTGCTTTGCTAATTGAACTAATTTGTTAATCTTTAAAGAACTTTCAGATAAAGAATATGAGGATTGACTTCGTAAATGTATAAAAGGATATTGCATTAGATTCTGATTATCATTTCATTTGTAATTTTATATTTGTATTTTGCTTTCATTGCATAATTTTTATTATGTGTAACATAAATAAGTGACTGTTTATTGAGCTTAATTTTATCTAAAAAAAAATCAAAAACTGAATTGGCAGTTTTTTCATCAAGATTGCCAGTCATTTCATCAGCTAAAATAATATTAGGTTTATTAATTAATGATCTCGCTATAGCAACACGTTGTTTTTCGCCACCTGATAGATTAATAGGCTTAATATTAATTTTATCTTTTAGGCCGAAATTAACAAGAATATCTTTAGCTAATTTAATTGAGTCTGAATATATATTATTATTAATTAAATTAGGTAATGCCACATTTTCAATAACAGTTAATTCAGGTATTAAATGAAAAAATTGATGAACAAAACCGACTGATTCGTTACGAATCTTGTTTTTTTTATATAAAGATAATTTTTTAATATTTTCCTGTAAAAAAATATATTCACCTGAAAAATCAGAATCTAATAAACCCAAAATATTAAGAAAAGTTGATTTACCCGATCCTGAAGGGCCGGATATAGAGACAATATCTCCTTCTAATATTTTAAAATTTACTTTTGTTAAAATAGGAAGTTTGTTATTATTTAAAATAAATTGCTTAGATAAATTATTAATAGTTAAAATTTCCTTAGTCATTTTTTAGTGATTGTATTGGATCTACTTTAATTGATCTATATGCAGGAAAAGTTGTAGCTATAAGACTAATAATAATTGATATTAAAAAAACAAAAATTATCTCTAAGCTATCTAATTTCGAAGGGAGATTAGATAAGTAATATATTTCTTTTGAAAACAATTCAATCTGAAAAATTTTTTCAAGAAATAATTGTATAGATTTGATTTTTAAAGAAAATAATATTCCTATAAATCCACCCAAAAAAGTGCCTATTAAACCCATTATTAATCCTATTGATAAAAAAATCTTTAACAAACTTATATTACTTAAGCCAATGGTTTTTAATATACCGATATCTTTATTTTTTTCTTTAACAAAAATTATTAATCCAGAAATTATATTCATTGAAGCAACTAAAATAATTAAAGTTAAAATTAAAAACATAACATTCTTTTCAACATTTAAAGCATTAATTAAAGCTGAGTTATTTTCTTTCCATGAAGTAGTAAAAAGATCAAAATTATTATTTATTATTTTATTATTAAATTTAATTTTGACTATATCTACTTTAGTTGGATCAGGAATAAAAATCTCAATCTGATTAAAACTATTTTTTCCTAATAATAATAATTTATTAGCTATACTGGAGTGTGTAAAAACAAAATTTGCATCATATTCATGCATCCCTAAATTAAAAATACCTGTAATAATTAATGTTTTAAATCTTGGTATGTTTCCTAAAATTGTTTTATCAGTTTTAGGAATAGCTATCTTAATTACATCTCCTACTGTTACTCCTAATTTATCTGCTAAAGAATATCCAATTATGACATCATTTGAATTTTTGCCAAAAATCTTTCCTTCAATAATTTTATTATTAAGAAAATGATTTGTATTTAAAAAATTATTATCATAACCCCTTAAATAGACCCCTTTTGACAAGTCTTTACTTATTATCAAAGATTGAGTTTGTGTTAGTGGTATCACTTTATAGATAGAATCTACTTTACTAAGCGTATCCACTTCAGTTCTAGTTATTTCACCTACTCGACTATAAATGTTTAAATGGCCATTAATTCCAAGAAGCCTGGTTGTTAATTCTTCTCTAAATCCATTCATTACTCCCATAACAATAATAATAGCAGCGACACCAATTGTAATACCAATAATTGAAAACCATGAAAAAATAGAAATAAACCCATCTGTTTTTTTTGAAAAGAGAAAACGTTTTATTAATAATTTTTCATAAGATGTAAAAAATGCCATTAACTTGATAAAGACATTTTCTCTAATAAGAAATTAATTGCCTCATCAGGGGAAAATTTTTTTGAGTCATTTGTTAGTCTATTTTTTAATTCAACTATATTATCTTTTAAATCTCTTTTTCCAATAACAATTTGAAATGGTATGCCTATTAGTTCATTGTCAGATAATTTTTTTCCAACACTGCAATTTCTGTCATCGTATAAGACTTCCAAAGATCCATTATTTAATTTATCATAAATATAGTCACTGACTTGTCTGCAATCTTGATCTTCTATCATTAAGTTAATTACAGATACATGAAATGGAGCTACACTTAAGGGCCATTTAATTCCTTTTTCGTCATGAGAAGCTTCAATTATAGCGCCAACAAGCCTTGATACACCAATGCCATAAGAACCCATATGTAAAGCAACTTTGTCACCTTGATTATTTTGAACAAAAGCACCTAGTTTTTGAGAGTACTTAGTTCCAAAATAAAAAATATGTCCTACTTCAATTCCTTTTGATACCTTTAATTGATCTCTTGAAATTGGACATTCTTCATCAATATGCAGATCGTCAACAGCAGCATAATATGATTGTAATTTTTTTGGCTCAATATTTTTTGGGTTAATTTTTTCTAAATCCTTATCATAATATAAGGTACTTTCTCCTGTATTTGCAAGTATTTGAAACTCATGACTTAAGTTACCGCCGATAGGACCAGTATCAGCCCTCAAAGAAATAGGTGTTAAACCTAAACGCAAAAATGTTTTAATATAAGCTGCAAACATCTTATCATATGAAACTTTTGCCTCTTCTTCAGATAAGTCAAAAGAATAACTATCTTTCATTAAAAATTCTCTTCCTCTCATCACTCCAAATCTTGGCCTAACTTCATCTCTAAACTTCCATTGTATATGATAAAGATTTTTTGGAAGATCTTTATATGATGTTATATACGACTGAAAAATATCAGTAATTAATTCTTCATTCGTAGGGCCATATAACAATTCTCTTCCACCGCGATCTTGAATTCTTAACATTTCTTTGCCATATTCATTATAACGACCTGATTTGATCCACAAATCTGCGGACTGAATTGTAGGCATTAATAACTCTATAGCTCCAGCTTTATTTTGTTCATTCCGAACTATAGTTTCAATATTTTTTAATACTTTCAATCCAAGAGGTAGCCATGAGTAAATACCTACACTAGATTGCTTAATCATGCCTGATCTAATCATTAATTGATGAGATATTATTTCAGCTTCAGCCGGTATATTCTTAAGAGTTGGTATAAAAAAGTTTGAAAATTTCATTATTTAAAAATTACCTCTAAATCGATTTTAATTTTAAGAAATAACATAATTTATGAAGATATGGCACTAGTAATAATAAATTTATGGCCAATATATGTTTTTATAGGAAAATAATTTAAAATATTGTTTTCTTTATTTATAGGTAAAGAAATAAACTTTAATAATATAATTAAAATATAATCTAACATACTTAAAAATATAAAAAAAAATTAGTGAATAAGCACATTTATAACCTAATAATATGAGAATTAACTTCGGGTTTTTTTGTAGAGTGAGATTTTATAATTTGTCTAATTGATTTTTTTATTAATTCACCGACTATTTTATCTGAAGATTTTTTATCTTTATCCATTCGCATATATTCTTCGATAAAATTATTTTTAAACGAAAATGTAATATTAATTTCATCAAAATCCGCTAATCCTTTTGCGGTTATTATTATATTTTTATGAATAGAAAAATCTTTATTTATAATTATTGAGACCAACACTAAGCCTTCAAAAGAAAAACGTCTCCTATCTTTAATAAAATTTGATTCAGAATCATATAAATTTCGACCTTCTACAATTAATTTTCCAGTTTCAATAAAACCATGAATTTCAGGATTTTTAGGGGCTAATTTTATACATTTACCATTTTCTAAGATTTTAGTTAAAGGAACTTGGCACGCCTGTGCCAGTTGCGCATGAGCAACTAAATGTTTTGATTCCCCATGAACTGGAATAGCAATGTATGGCCTTGTCCACTCATACATTTGCTTAATTTCTTCAGCATACCCATGACCAGAAACATGAACTAAATCATCTTCAGTAGTAATAATTTCCACTCTTTGTCTAATTAATAAATTTTTAAGGTTATTTATAGATTTTTCATTTCCAGGAATATCTCTTGAACTAAAAATTACCAAATCATCTTTTTCTAAATGTATATGTCTGTGTGAATTATAGGCTATACGGAAAAGAGCTGATCTCTTCTCACCTTGACTTCCAGTACAAATAACAACTAAATTTTCTCTAGGTACAAAAGACGCCTCTTCTTCTGTTATAAAATTTAAATTTTCTTCAATAATATTACTATGAATAGCTGCCTCTATAGTTTTTTTCATACTTCTTCCAACAAGAGCGACTTTTCTATTATTTTTTTTTGCAGCAAAGCCAATACTTTCTATTCTAGCAATATTTGAAGAAAAACAAGTGATAAGAATTCTTTGATTATACCTTGAAAAAACTTTTTCTAATTCATCGCGAACTTCTAATTCAGATTTAGAAAAACCTGGTACATCTGCATTTGTTGAATCTCCAATTAGAGCAATAAGTGATTCATTGCCGATGTTTTGAAATGATTTTTTATCAAAATTTTCTCCCAAAGTAGGATCATTATCAATTTTCCAGTCAGCAGTATGTAGCAATGTTCCATATCTTGTATTAATTGCAATAGCATGAGACTCAGGAATTGAATGAGTAGTTGTTATAAAACTTAAATCAAATTTATTTAATTTAATTTTTTTTAATGGATCTATTGTAATTAAATCAATTTTGTTTAATGAAGAAAATTCCTTCAACCTATTTTCAATTAATGATCTTGCAAATCTTGTTGCATAAACTGGGCAATTTATTTTATCAGCAAAAAAAGCAACAGCACCTGAATGATCTTCATGACCATGACTTACAATGATTGCTTCTAAATTATCAGCTATCTGTTCTATAAAATCAATATTGGGTAAGAGCAAATCTATTCCAGGAAATTTTTCATCAGCAAAAGTTAGTCCTAAATCAATCATTATCCATTTTCCATCACAGCAATATAAATAACAATTTGCACCAATTTCACCAATTCCTCCTAGGGACATGAAATAAACACCTTTTGTAGGTATTTCAAA